>KB228669.1_pt120 | contig 29973 bp, 18 predicted proteins | sample 524768 | NCBI WGS metagenome assembly AMQJ01 (sample SAMN00998488, study PRJNA167727) | sediment metagenome | isolation source: subsurface aquifer sediment | place: USA: Rifle, Colorado | collected Aug-2009
TTTGCTTAGTCAAGACCTATCTCAAATAAATTTTGAGATCCAATATACGGTTAAAACAAATCAGAATTCCGCTGAATTGTCTCAAAATGTTATAGATGATATTCAGCGCTTTTTTGGCACCAAAGAACTAAACAATTCTCAACTGTTTACAAGAATAAAACTCTTTGTCGATCATCTAAATTATAATAATCAGTTAGAAACTTTTAACAAAAACTTCACTTACTACATAAAATATAAGCAAGTTACATCCCAAGTTTTACACAGCGTTGCAAAATTTATTGGAACACCGGAAAGAGATTATAAAGACGGAATATGGATATCTGAAAACTTTGAAAGTAAATTACAACAACACGAGAACAAACGAAATAGATCAAAGCTTATTATTGATTTAGAAATTGATGAAGGTAAAAAAAATGTTTTAAATAGAATGATCAATGGATAAACAAGCTACTAATTTCGCTGTCAGCAAATTATCAAAAGATGAATTTATAAAGCATTTTTCTGTTTCTAAATGCCAAAAGGAATATCGAGAAATTAAAACAGTTAAAGAAGCTTTTCTAAATGAAATTTCCCCTTCGCTTTTGAGCATAAAGAAAATATATAGTGAAGATTTTGTCTTAGCTTATCTTGAAAGTTGGCTTTATAATCTTAATGATTTTTTAAATCTTGTAAGAAAATTTAATCCAAATCAAATTTCTGAAACTGCTTTTTATCTATTTTCGGATTTCAATTTCTTAAAGCTGTCAGAAATTAATTTAATTTTTGTAAGGATTAAAAAAGGATCTCTTGGAACACTTTATCAAAGTATTGACGGAACAATTGTTTATTCTTTCTTTAAGGATTATGCCCAAGAAAGAACAGAATACATTTTCAGGCAAAATGATTTAAAGGAAAAGGATAATTTAAATATTAATGACAAAGCATCCTTGATATTGAGATGTTTAAAAAATTCGCCGAATTATTCTCAGTTAATTAAAAAAATCAATAAAACAGATACATAGATTTATAAATTAATTTCATTCATCCTGAAAGCAAATATCCCAATTTACTCCATTAGCTGTAAAGACCAAGCCTACGGTTTAGACAAAAAAATCTCCACCCATTCGGGTAGTATTTTTTTGCCTAAAGTCTTGACAGCACTCCGTAAATTCGGGGATGGTGGCTTATCAGGAGTGAAGGACTCAGAATATTCTGTTTGTGATTTCTTTGTCCTGAATGCTCCGAAAATCCAATTTCCCCCTTAGGGGGTTAGGGGGATAATACAAACGAAGTTTGACCAAATAAAACGTTCTTTTTTTGCTAGGGTTTATCGAAGAAAAAGTTTTCCGTAAGGATAAGCAAGCAGGGATCGGACAGAGTCCGATCCGTAAAGCTTGATTTATAGCTTAACAGCTTATAAATGTGTAAACTATCGTTTACTTAAAAAACCCAATTGTTACATAAACATGTAACTGTGCACTCTTAACATTCTGGTATATAAATATATTACTGTAACATAATATGTAACAATCACTAAAATTTAGTAAAAATGAGTAAATATAAATCTATTCGCATAGGCGAAAATTACAAAGAAATTTTAAGCAAATTATTAGCTGTAAGTGATCTTAAAACAGAAAAAGATTATATAGAATCAGCATTAAATTATTTTACTGAAACGGGTTTAGATCCCTTAGATAAAATTCAATCAATTTCAGGAGAAGTAAAGAAAATGAAAGATACAGTTATTTCATTTATTCGAACTCATGAGAAAACTAAATTACTTCCGATGCTTAACCAAGTAGATGAAGTAACAAATACGTTTGTTGAATATTTACGGAAAAGCGCACCAATAAAAAATGATTTACAATTAATTCTTGATAGATTAGATAAATTAGATAAAGGTAATATTGAAATTAAAAAAGATATTCCAACGAATAATAATACACAAGCAAAATTATTATTTGAAAAATTTATTAGTGAAATGCAACCTGGTATAACCAATTATAAAATTGATAAGAAATTAGTGAAACACTATCAAAATCAATTTAATAGTTTAGGGTAATGACCTATCCTCTTTGTTTTAAAAGACTATGCAACATAAGATTTCTTACTAACCTTAATACGATATCTTATGTTGCAGTATATAAGAAAATTATCCATCTTAAGATGTGAAAAGAAAGTAGGATTCTTTAAATTATTAATTAGCTCAAAACACAACAGGCACATCTCGAAGAAGAATCGAGAAGAGCCTGTTTCTCACCTCTAAGGACTTTCATTTTTACTCAAGATCTCTCCTTCTTCCTATTAAAAACAAAAGACCTTATTTCTTTAGTGTTCTTTTCAATCCTTTAATCAAATATAAAAACAGATTAAAAGAACTTTATAAATTACCAGAAGAAGAAAAGAAAACAATTCTAAAAGTTATTTCCGCTTATATTCGAGATTTTAAAGCAAGTCAAGCATACAAATAAAAAGGTCCAAGCATTTACTTGAACCTTTTTACTTATTATATTATTTCTTTTTTTTGCTTCTACGCCGTATTAAGGTTGCTTAATTTTTACTGTTTTTAATGACTTGTCAAACAATTCTTTTTTATCTTCTGAGACTTTTAAGTAACCTATACTAATTTTCCCAATTTTTATATCTTTCCAAAATAGATTATTTTCATCAATACCAAAAAGAACCAGACTATCGGGCAACGGTTTTACAACTTCTTTATTCATTTGTTCATTTATACTCTTAGTTAATTCTTCATCTTGAAATCTATAATTAGCAATACTATCTCCGAGCTGTTTAATATTTGAATAATTGGGGTTATTAGTAAAATTTGATATATATATAATAGAAGAATCCATGTAAAAATATTGATTCTCTTTTTCAACTGTTACTTCATATCTTTTTAAATCAAATTCAGAAGGAATCTTCATTTTTACCTTTATAGATTGATTATTAGAATACGTATCATATTTTACTAAAGTTTGAGCAACACTATTACAGCTTGTAAAAATAATTATACCTAAGTAAATTAAATATCTTTTCATAGTTTATGGAGTTATTCGTATTGGTTTTGGTGACATAGGATACATTGGTAAATAAGGTGTATTAGCGGGTGTAATCATTCGAGCACCACTTCCACCAATATAAACACCAGACGGATCAACATTTTTTACATAATGTGTACGTAATGAAAGCCCCAGTTGACCGCGTAAGTTGTTTTCTTGATAAACAGCACTCCATTCACTTCTCTTAATCCCTTGATGCATTCTATTATCTAATAAACCCTTATTAGCATCTAAACCATGGAACATTTCATGAGCTAAATCCATAGCTCCATTAGAAGCCCCTCCTGCTAATGTAGGTACTATTGTTCCTGATGAATTCCAAAAAATTGTTCCACCAGAGCCACCAGAAAAGTCAGCTCCAGAAGCTAATGCAGAAGATAAATTCGGATCAGATTGTATTTGACCTGCGTATGCCTTTGAAGCATTATTTGCTTTAAATTCACTTTTACTTGCATTTTGAATTACAAAATTATTATCTGATGATTGTAAATCTGAAATCATAGAAGCACCGTCAGCTCCACCACTAATAGCTCCTAAAGCACTCATAGTCTTACCTAAAAACCCTGTATATTTTACAGTTCCATCTTTTTTAGTTTTTACTCCTTTTCCTGTATACGCAGAACCATCTTTATTATATAAACTTCCATTTTCATAAAGTATATCATTTCCTTTATGATTTATCCACAAACTATCTCCATTAACATCAATAAAAAGAGCTGGATTATTAGCAGCATACTGATATGGAGAGAAGTCTATATATTTTTCAGAGAACCTGTCTTGTGTAAAAAACCTACCTAAGCTTGGGTCATACATTCTCATGCCGTAATCATACAAATCCAATGCTACACCATTAAACACATCCTCTTGTAACTCTTTACCATTATATAAGTATTTATTTTTATCCAAATTCTGTTTTTCGAACAACATTCCAAAAGGATAATAACTGTTTACTTGATCAACTAAAACATTACCACTACCATCATCATGGAACATAACCCTAGTATTTCCCAAATGGTCTTTTAGATAATATTCGTAATTATATGTAGAATTTGTTTTTGAGACTTTGCCTTCTGAAGTTAACAATGTAAAATCGGAACCAGTTGGATCTTCATATATTATATTCCCGGTATACACTACGTCCATGCTTAGAACATTATTTTGATAAGTTTCTTTAGCCAATTTAACTCCACTCGCATCGTAAATATATTTAATTTTGTCCCCATTTCCAAAATCGATTTCTTCGGGCAAGTTCAAATAATTATAATATACATCAAAGCTTTTATTGTCATCAACTATAAGATTACCATTATTATCGTATAAATATTCTTCATCCACTCCAGCGTTTGTTTGATCATAGAAACCATTATCTACATCACCAATATCAGTCACATTTCTTAACTGATTTGTAAAATTACCTTCATGCAAATAATCATATTCTAAATTGTCTAAATATGATCCATCATCTCCAAAACGTTTCAATAATGAGATATTCCCATTTGCATCATAATTAACAGCTTCAAGGTCATAGGTGTCTGGATTTGTCCATCCTTCAATATCAATTTTATAATCCCCTTTCTTAAGACGATTAACATCATCATAATTAAAAGCATATGCTTGTTTTTCTGTAACACCTGCATTTCCTTCAACCACAGCACCAGGTTCTATAACTAAATGCGTTCCGGATAATAAAGTAGTACCAGGTGAAACTGTTATCATATAATTTGAGATTATTTCTGAATCTACTGTTTCATCTTCGATACTTATATTTTTTTTATCTTGTATAGTTCTCCATAATATTGCTGAGATATTACCATTATATTGTGCTTCATTTGTGCTAGTTATACCATCAACAAAATCGTTATAAATTAGCTGCATTGCGAATAAATTATCTGTTGTATTTTCAGTATCGTTTATCTTTGTCAGCCAACCACGTGAATTATATGTGAAATCTATTTCCTGTAAGAAATTATCTGGTGCCGATTCATGAAGTTTCTTTTTTATTAATTGTCCAATCTCGTTGTATTCCATTTCCGCCATCACAAGAGCATCTCCATTTCCTTCAATCTGATGGAGTACTTTTTCTAATCGAGAAGCATGATCATAGTCAAATTGCTGATTTATTACAATAGGGGATGTAGTTACATCTTTAATATGAACCTGTTTAGTCTTTATGATATTACCGATAAAATTGTAACTATTCAGTATTAAATCATCCCCTCCAAGATAATTTTCGTTATATGTTCTTAAAATACGATTTTTTTCATCGTAAAAGTTTACGGACATTAAGTAATGATCGGTTGTACCTAAAACTTTTGTTAATGTTCCGGTAACGAGTCCTTTTGTTTCATAATTGATATTAGAAACAGGATAATCATAAATATCATCATATGTTTCTGAATAATTTCTGATTACATCGTTAATATCAAAATTATAATTATCGTAATAAGCAACAGTTAAAATCTCAAAATCCGATGTTGGGAAAGATAAATTTGTATATCCAAAATCGTCTCCTTCATAATCAGAACCATCAGGTATTTCTTCATAAAAAACAGACATTTCAGAATTAACAAAAGCTTGCATGTTAGCTTGTCCAGTGTTTACATTATTGAAATAAATTCCTGTCAGTACAGGGCGATTGTATTCATCGTACTTGGTAAAAATCCAATTGTTTTCATCACGTAAATTTCCATCCTGAGTTAGTACTAATCGGTCTCGATTATCGTAAATCATATAGATAGGATCTGCTCCGGGCAGTTTTTTTATGGTCATACGATTTCTATGATCATATTCATAGTAATAGCATAGGTTTTTAACTAAAACATGAGATGTGTCAAAAACAGTTTCTGAGCCTAAATTCTCAACGGCTAATGGAGGGAATACGTATCTTAACTGATCATAAATATCATATACATAATAGGTTAGCAAATCCACAACTCCATCATTAGTCTTTTTAAGCACTGTTTTTCCTGTTAGATCAACATACTCAAAAACAGAATTCTCATTTTCATCAATAGTTTCCGATTTAAAAAGTTTATTTGATTCATAATAATTGCTTACCTCACAGCTATTATCTTGATTCACTTTCCATAAACTTACTTCATTGGTGGAGTTTACCAAATAATTATATTTAACTGGGTTACTTCTTCCTTCAAGAGGAATAGTTAGCGACTCTGTTAAATTCTCCAATGGAGTAAAATCACCTCGTATTGCTAAATATCCGTCGTCAATATAAGCCTGATAACGGCCATCAGCCAACGACCCCAAAATCATATCAGGCAATTTAGGAGAAGTAGTTAACTCAACTATTTTTCCTATTTTTAAAGGAGATTCTGCAAATCCTGAACTAAAACTTATATTTAAAACATTATTTACTATACTTATTGTAACTGAGCCTCCACCTCCTTCTGGATTAAAAACAAATACGTCGTAGTTGAAATTAACTGAGAAATCTTGGTACTGGATAATATCGCCAACGTTCCCAACTGCAATCTGTTCTTGAACCCTATTTAAAGGTGAATTATCAAAAACGGTTTCTGAATAAGGATAAATCGTTTTAGCCACATTGGGTTGATCGAAATAAAAATTAGTTAAATTATTTAAATTAGGATCATATTTATATTCTCCAGCTCCCTCAATTACATAAGGTAAATACAATTTATATTGTCTTCCTAACTCATCATATTCAATATCTTGTACAATATCTTTACCTGAAGGGCTTTGCTTAATATTAATACTTTGTATTGGACGTCCTAATCCATTAAAATATTGAATATCTGTTTGTGAAAGTTCATATGTATTATCTGATGCAGCAGGAACTAAAGGAATTTCAGTTTTAACTGAATTAGGAGTAGAAATTATTGGATCAGGAGATTCTTGAATAATATAAATTTCTGTATTTGCAGAATTATTAGTTTCTTGACCTTCTTCTATTTCATTATCAGCATCAGCTATGCTTAAAATGTAATAAACTCCATCATCTGAACTTGTAGGTGTAATAGTTTTTGTAATAGTATAAGTCTCTTGAGGTAACAAACTGCCAAAATCGTGGTAAGCTAATAAAATATCATTATCAGAATCAAACTGGGTATCCAAAGATAAATAAAACTTTGTTGTACTTGCACCTGCCGTTCCTAAGGATGAAGCATTTCCCAAAGTAAAAGTCAAAGAACAACTTTCTCCCGCTTTGATATATTTCGAATCTACACTTTGATCCGTAATATATAAGTCAGGTTTATTTACTACTGTAACATTATTGGAACATTCAGAAATACATCCTTTATATACATTTAAAATGTATGCAGAATAAGTGCCATCAGGCAGATTTAAAAATGTGTACTCCTGGTCATCATCAGTATGCGAGTCAATGTATGTATTACAATTGTCATCTGACAAATAAAAAGTTTGCAATATTGTTAAATCGGAACTTATCGTAATATCATTATCATTTTTTTCTATCGTAACTGTTGGCTTCTCATAATTGCTTAATTCAATTGGCTCAGAACAACTAGAATAAATGCCGTTTTTCCCAACGAATGCAGTATATGTTCCAGTAGGTAAATTTGTAAAAGTATATGATGATGCATCTACATATGACGAATTTATTACTGTATTGCAAGAAGTTCCTGTTGATAATACATAAGATTGTTGTCCTGAAAGACCTGAATGGATGGTAATTGACCCTGTCGAACAATCCGGTGCGGCAGAAATAGTGGGTGCAGGAACCTGATTAATATTAACCTGAACACTATAAACGTTATTAGTTTCCGAGCTTTCGTCAACTTCATTATTAGCATCAGTTGTACATAAAATATACGTGATCCCTGTTCCTGTGCCTGATGGTATTGTGAGGTTTTTTGTTGATATAATAACATCGCCAGCATAAATACTACTAAGATCATAATAACCTAATAAAATATCACTTCCCGAGTCGTATGTAGTATTCGAAGATAAATAAAACTTCGTTCTACTTGGGCCAGCATTATTTTGTGACCCAATTGTAGTAAAAGTAAGAGAAGTACTTTCTCCATCAAAAATATAACTTGGATTGGCTTTTGCACTTACAATAAATAAATCTGGTTTTGGTAAAATACTGATTTCGTGGCTTGCTATATTATTATTTTCGTTGGTCTCTGTAATTTCACTTATTGCATCGGCTATACACAAAATATACCATGTTCCCGTATATAGAGTTCCAGGTATCGTCAAGTTAATATTTGCAGTACTAGTACCACCTCCTGTTAAACCGTAACAGTTGTACGAACTTAAATAAATATCACTTGCAGATTCAAAAGTTGAGTTACTTGAAATGTAAAATTTCATAGTACTAGAACTTGCATTATCACTACCCAAATTAGATAATATAAAGTTCAGACTTGTGCTTTCGCCAGGAAGAATGGATGATGGATTTAAGCTAATAATTTCAGCTAACAAATCTCTATCTGCAGTTATTTCTACTTGCTTATAGGCGATATTATTATTTTCCTCATTACTTTCAGTAACCTCATTATTTGCATCAACTTTTGCTACAATATACCATGTCCCTGCATCTACATTAGTGGGTATTGTAACAGTTGTTCCTGTTGTACTATTTCCCCCTGCATTTATACTAGTATAAGTATAAGACCCTAAATATTCATCAATATAGTTCTCACATGTAGTATTAGACGACAAGTAGAATTCTGTTGTATTACTACCTGCATCTGCGTCTCCAGTATTTGACAAATTAAACACAAGAGTAGTGTTCTCTCCAACATTTATAGTTGATGGACTGGCACTATAAATACTTAATGACAGTTCTGGTAATAATGTATTTTCAACTACTTCAAACAAACGTGAATCTGTATTGTTATTTTCATTTGATTCATTAACTGAAAGACCTCCATCAATATATGCAATTAAATACCTTAATCCCAGTGATGTGCCTGAAGGAATTGAGACATGTGTGACATCATATGTGTAAGACTCTCCTGCCGCTAAAGTAATATAACAATATTGATTCCCAATATATGTGTCAGACACATCATAAGAACTATTCTCTGACAAATAAAAGTTCACAACTCCTGCTGATGCATATGAAGTTCCAATATTTTCTGTTTTAATTGTTATTGTTGGTGTGCTCCCTTCTATAATTTCGAATGGTAATGTTGTTATATCAACTGTAAAATCTGGCAAATCTTGCGAATATGTTTTATTACTAATAAAAATTATTAATAACAATGTAATTGTATGCAACCAATTTATTCTTCTCATAATTGTTATATCTATTGTATAATATATAAGTTATCCTTTCAAAAAGTATATAAAGTTATTGCCGAACAACAGGTTCAATTATATATGGGCTTCCAATTTGAGTCGTATTATTCTCTAGGCCCTGAATAGTTATACTTGAATAACCTTGTGAGTCATATGACATTTCAACTCTACACTTCAGTTTAGACTGATTACCAACAGGCACTTCTACTATTTGACTCCCATAGCCTTCAATTCTATAATGAGTATCTCCGATATAGAAATCCGCACCGGAAGTGTTCATGCTTAACATTGACAATCTAACAACATCTTCTAGAGGACATTGCACATAAGCTTCTGCATATGGCTGTTGAGTATATGGATTACCTATTTGGATATCCACAAATTTACAGAAAACCTCTGAAACGTTAATTTTCAGTTCCTTACTTACTGTTTTATAGCTAGATTCATCAGTATAGCTACAATTTATAGTCATTACTCCATGATTAGTAAGTCTAGTTGCAAAAGATTCAGCACTACCACTTTGAGTATCTAATACAGAAGCTTCACTTTTTATAATCCAACTGAGATTTCCAACACCAACAATTCGTTTTGTATAAAAAGTTATAGGAGATCCTAATTCTAAAGATGGACAATCATATTCTATCTCTGATAAGCCAATATAAGGTCTGTCTATAAAGTTATACTCATGTCTTTTCACAAAATTTTCTTTGTAATCAAAAACCTTTTGTAATCTGTTGAATTCATCATATCTATAATACTCAATTATTTTATTAGGTTGAGTAATACTTGTAACGCCAATTGCAGGGTCATATGTGTAACTTGTAATCATTGCATTTGGGATATTGTCTCTCAAATTGTTTAATTGTGAACGAAGGGTTTGCTCCGGACAACTTTCGCTATTAAAACAATTTCCTATTTCACTATTTGAAGTTGATTGGATTGATGAAATAAATGACTCAAATTCTGTATATTCAGCGTTCTCAATTTTAGCAATTGGATATTGATTCTTATATCCCCAGATAAAGCAAGTATTAATATTACTTTTATCATGATACTGCAATAAATTTCCCTCACTATCATATTTATCATATTCAACTTCAGTTTCTAAAGCACTTATATTTGTCTTTGATGTTTCTACTGTTGCCGCTACAATAAGACCGTTTTCTTGTTTATATGTTGTTTTTTTAGCACCTATTGATTGACCTTCTTTTGTTGTTTCAGTTTGTATAATTTCTCCAATTCTATTATTATCAATTAAGTTTTGCATGTATGATTCAGATGACAAATCTAACGGATAGCTAAAAACTGAAGCAATTACATTGCCTTCAGAATTGGTTTTTATTATGTTTTTTGTTAAACGAACATTATTATCAGGTAAGACGATATCTTCTTTTGTATATTTTACAGTTTCAGAAATTTCCTCTTCTTCTAAATAATTAGATGTGATCTCTTCTACAATATCATAATCGAAATAATATATTTTATAAGCATTCCCAGTATACAATTTATAATCATAATCATTACATGGTCTTTCAAATCTAACATCTGTCGCTAAAACATAATTATTAGCTTTCATGTCTGAATGATCTGTTCTATAATTTAAGACCCTTTTTTTAACCAAGTTTGAATTATTATCAAATTGTTTTACTTCAATCAACTTACCTCTTAAGATTCCCAATTCGTTATATGGATGATACCGAGAAGCCTCTGCATTTAACGTATTAATAGGCTGTTCATCAAAAAAGAAGTTATTGTCATTATCCCAATTTGAATACTTATATAATGTAAAACTTCCATCCTGACGTTCTTCAATAACCTCTGAATACCCATTAAAAACACCAAAAATATTAGAAAGAGGAATCATGCTATTAATTGAGAATGTACTAGCATAATAATCTGAAGAATAGCCTGCATCCCATTTATGTACATGCCAGTTGGACCAATAATACTTGGGTTTACATGTTAATATTCCACTGCTTAAAGAGGAATATTTATTATTCTCATAATTCAAAATATATTTAAAACTCCTTATCACTTCATTTTTACCATCAAAATCAACTATTTTTTTTATTCTAACACCCGCTCCTTTTCCCGATTCAGTTTCAAGATAACTACGATCATTCGAAACAATTTGTGCAAATTCATTTGGTTCATAATTAAAACTGGAATACCCCCCTGTAGGGTATGTGATGAAATTAAGCAGCCCTACCTTAGTGTAAAATGAATCAGATTCTCTTTCACTATAAAACTTTCCAAGATCATTTTCATCTATTGTATATTCATGATTATTGAAAAATCCCCAATGATCAACTTCCTTCGATAAATATTTTGGAAGCAAGTCGAATTGCTCATAACCAAAAGAATATGAATATTTTACAGCTTCAGGATTCCAATTACCATCACTGCCATATATATCTATGCTTGATAAATTCAATCTTTGGCTCGAGCTATTATTATAATTAAATTCTATTTTTTTTACAAATTGCTGTATACTATTATGAATTTTAATTTCATTCAACTTAAACCATTTTAGATTTTCTAAATAATCTTCCGTTCTAGGACCATCATTATATTGATTTTCTTGTTGAAGATAATATATGCTTAAATAATCTTGACCTACAGGCACTGAATTACGAAGTAATTCATCATAAGTATGAATAAAATCCAAATTGTCATACTTTAATTCAGAAGATTCATCTCTTCCAAAATATATCCTCTCATTAAAGAATGTTGTAATTTCAGTTAAATATATAGGAGATATTAAATTTCCATCAACCGTATTTTTATCCAAAGAAACCGTATAATTGCACGCTGGAAGAAGACAAGAAGGTTCCCACCAGTTACAATCATCTTCTAATGAAAATCTTTTACTTCCAGTATTTCTATAGAATTGAGCAGTAAAATTATCCCTTTCATAATTAAAATTATAAATTTCATTTCCATGTTTGTCAATTACCTCTGTTAAATACCATGCATTGGCAACCCAATAAGAAGGTTTAGGAAATATTTGTTTAAAGAAAGGCATACTATATTCTGTAGCATTTTCATTATAACCAAACTTATATATAGTTCCTTGATCATCAGTAAGTACAAACCCCGCAATTACTCCTGGATATTCTAATCCTCCAAAAATATCTTCAGGTAACTTATCAATAAAAGGGTCAATTAATTGAGGTTCCATATAAACTTTTATATTACTCTCACTAACAACCCTCCAATAACGATCCTGATCAAGAAAAAACTTACCACTAATTCCCATGAAATTGAAAAAAAATATATCAGGTTGATAATCTCGACCATTTGCTGTTTGATCATTAGCATAATTTAATAATTCATTGTTATCACTTAGATTCGTTTCATTAAGATCAGCATAAAAGTTAAAATAACCTCCACTAAAAGGGAAAACTGTTTGAATTTCATCTGCCAGACCAATAACTGATCGTGTAATAACTCCTCCAGCATTAAGAGTCCAATTTTGTCCTACCCAGCCAGGGTGACTATTTATTCTAATTCCCGAAGCATCGTAGCTCAGTGAAATATCCAGATCAATTCCTTTAACACTTAATTTATGTAATGGAATATTAATATTTGGAGTCCCTGTAAAATATGAAACCGGAACATCACCATATTTACCTAAACTCGCGGCATTAGGACTTTGTATATTTGTCGGTAATTTTAATTCCTGAGCTTTAATAAAAGAAGCTATAAAAATTAATATTATGCTTATGAATAATTTATTTTTCATTTATAATAATTTAAGTTTTATGTTTTATTCTATTTCGGTACAACTCAAACTTCCATTTCCTATAACCTCTAATTCTACCTTGCCAACTGAGTTAGTTTTTTCCAGAATTACCTTTCCATAAACACTTAAGTTCCCTCCATCTACAAGTAGACTAGTTATAATATCTGCTTTGGAACTTAGCGTAACACTAGCACATTCTTTGTCACTGCTTAATATTATTTGATATCCAGTAATTACTACATTTGTATTTCCTGCTGGAACAATATTCGCTCTAACACCATTCTCAGTTAAAGCCCAAATGGAAGGATCTGTCCAATCGCCTGAAGCTATAGCATATAAAGTGTCAGGAGCAGGTTGATAATCATATTGGTGATCACCAAAGAACGAAAAATTATCCATTGCAATATTAGTCCATTCGGCAACATTCCATTCTTTTGAAGGAAGAGCCTGACTACTATTTCGAAACAATCCCTTGTCAATAGCAAAATTTGCACCACCAGAGTTACCAATTTTATCAATCGCAACCCCCTTATAAACCAACATGACAGGGTCATTTCCGTTAAAATCCATAACACCTCCAACAGTTTGTAAATCTGCCTTCTCCAATAATGCTGCTGTTGCACTAGGATGCACAATACAATATACACTGTAAGGATTCAACTCCCCTGATAATGAAAAACCAGAGAAGCCCTCCAAACCATTTGTTTGTTTTAGGAGTGCTACATTACTTAAATCAATAACTTCACTTGAAGCATTAAAGATTTCTATTCCTTTATTATATGAGCTCCCCTCAATATATTCTGAAATAAATAATTGTGGAGTTGTTAAGGTTTGGTTAGTATAATGATATCCCAAACAACTGTGATTTCCATTATCTAATTCAATCCAATTTAGGCTTAATTGTGGGTTTACTAATGATGTATCTCCTTTTAAAACATGTCCTGCTTTCACAAATGTTCTATTTTCACCAAAGTTTCCAACATCACCGATATGATCAGTTTCAATTCCACTATAAAGTATTCTCAATTGATCGTCCCCGTTAAAAGTCATTACCAAGGATGTAGTTGTTAAATTTGCTTTTGCTCTAATTTCTGCACTTGCACTATTATGTGATATAACAAATACATCGTGAGGATTAATTGTTCCTGACAAACTCAAGGAATAAGAAAATGATTGGTCTCCTCCATTATCTTTCTGTAATTTAACATTGGACAGGTCTATTGTGCTTTCCGAATTATTATAAATTTCAATGGCTTTATCATAACCATCCCCCTCAATATACTCCGAAATAAAAAGACCTTGACTTTCGCTGATTACTGGTCCCCAAATTTTTTCCACAAATTCAGGATGATCAATGAATGGATTTCTATTATTTTGATAACTATAAATTACATTATTCCTATTACGTTCAAAATCATCCACAGGGTCCATCTCATTCCATTCCTTTAAAGTCTTCAATATTGCCATTAATGGTTCATAAGAATCATCTGCAGGAAAGTAATCTACAACCTCTAAATCTATCTCTCCATCCTCTCCCTCATATCTTGTTGCCATATAAAATATTATTCGGGCCACATCACCCTTAACTTCATCTCTTGGTTCCCAAACAAAATCTGTATAACTTGTTTTACTTCCTGTATTTACTCCATCATCATAATAATATACATCCGCATAATCAAACCACCTATTACTTCTTGCTGAGTTAACTGAAACATCACAAGGTTTTAAATTATGTAAGTCCGTGCCTGGTCCTTGAACAGTTCCAAAATCACCCCTTGAATTTGGCCACACATGTTCTCTTGTCCACCCCGCACCATCATTATACTCTTGTGGTCCATTTACAGACCTACCTGAATAAACTAATATTACATTTGATGAATTAGTAGGGTCTGCATCCGATTCTTTTAAAATATCCCATGTATCAGTAAGTGTACTTGTATAAGTATATACTGTATGTCCTTTGATTATATCATTAAGTACAGCTTTAAGAGCTTCTTCTTCTAACCCTTCCGTACCATCATAGTAATTGGCTGGTATTTGGCCCTGTGCATTAATGCTAAGCACAATTACTAACCATAGAATAATGATTTTAAAATTATTATTTTTTATTCTGTACATATTATAATTATTAAAATATTTTTTGTTTAACTCGTTTTTGACAAAAGAATCTTTCATATATGTTTTTAGTTTAAACATACATGATTAAATGAAATGAAGTGTACTTCAAAGGAAAATAGTCAATAACAAGTTTTTATAATTTCTCAATATTAAAATTATATCATTTTTTATACTTTCTAGTAAAATTCTTTAAAAATCGACAATCATCTTCTTATTTGGAATATATTTCTGTTTTTTGGTCTTTTACAGAATTAATACCTTTGATTTATGGATTATTTGCGCTTTTTTTCTTATTTAAAATTTAAAAAGCAAAAAAAAAATCATATCTTCTCCTAAACGCCATTATCTATCCCTCAAAAGTGAACTTCTTTAGCTTCAAATATTTTTTGATATTCCTCTTTTTATTTTCTTTTCATTTAAGAAAACAAATTCTACTTAAACTCCTAAAATATCTAGGGCAAATTGTAACCCTATCCAGATAACGAATAAAAACATCTTGATGTTTTGGAAGCCAAGTTACTTGGTTATCTATTTTTCTTTTTGGCTGAAACTTTGCTGTAGCAAAGATATTTTCTAAATATTTCTTAAAAGATTTAGAATTTAAAAATTACTATATAATTTTAATATCACAAATACCTAACAGAACTAATATTGAATATTAAAGGGAGAGAAGATGCTACTGTTACTATTATAAAGCAACAATAGTCCCAACTAATGTTGAAGCTTTAAGTTTTTTATAAAAGAGTTTTAGGTTTTTTAATCCATCCATTTTATTACTTGCTCATTAATTGGCTTTTCTACCAAATTTATTTCAATCAAATAGGTTGCTGCAAATTTAATCATGGTAAACATAAATTCTATAGATAAAGTAATTATTGATCTGTGTTTTTAAATTGAACTCCATGTTTAAACATTAATTGCTCCAGCTCTTCGATTGATTTCTTTCCTGCATTTCTAAAATTTAATGCTTGTTTCTGTGTGTAGTTTGACAACTCATCAATGCTGACAATTTTTTGATGATTTAAAATATTTTTTAAGCGTTCAGAAATATTATAATTATAAATAATCTTAATTCTTTTATTCCTGATTGTATAATTTTCTCTCCAAACTTTTTCTAGTTCAATTCCTTCATTTTTTGCAATAAATTTTAATTTTTTAAGGGTGCAAAATTCAGGTTCTATAACTTCGTATTTTAACAAATCTTTAGCCATTGTAGGTTGTTCTAATTCATAAGCAAGAAACCTTGCTGAATTTAAATAACCGATTAATGTGTAGTGAAAATTTTCCATTTGTAACCATTTGAGAGTTACAAATATATAATAATTAGCAATATGACAAAATCTAAGAAATCTTACTATGCTTGGTAAGATCTCTTATGTTGTTTATTTTGAGATAAATATTATTAAAATTGAGCTATATTTGCTAAAAAAAATGAATTTTCAGAGCATTCAGGACAAAGAATTAAAAAGAGCCTACAAATTAAATAGGCTCTTTCTCTTTAGTAAGAATTGGATAAACTAGGATCAACCTAAAAACCCAAATACAATCGACAAGATCGCTAATAAAATAACGATTTCTCTTTCGTAGTCCTTCACAAATTTTCTTAATTTACCCAAATACTCTTTCGGGCTCACTTCCTTTGTGCTGCCTTTCATTGGCAAGTCTCCTTAATATTCCGGCTAATTATTTTTGTATTTTGGATAAGAATTCCTATTTTTGATTTGCTTCTAACAAAAACAGAAATTATGAAATTGAGTTAATTAGACCGGATCTAATTGGCTCTTTTTCATTTAATAACCAATAAGTGCTAAGATAAACATACTAACAAGTTCGTGCAAGGAGTCTTTAATCGTATTTTTCAACATCTTGTGATAGTTATTAACGAAGCACACTAAGTCTCTGTAAAAATAGCTATTAAAGGACTTTAGCGCCATAGATAAAAAATTTCAGATATAAAAATTTTAATGATTTTATATTTTCACATGGAATGTTAATAACACTAAGGCCGTTAAATTACAATAGATATACAAAGAGGTAAGAATATATTAACCCAGATATTAACAAGCTTAATTGTGGTGTTAAGTGTCTGTTTTTCTTGTCTTTGCAAAATACAGTATTATAAACTGTAATCAATTTTCGTTTTGATTCTTTGACATTTAAGTAGTGTTCTCAATCTTTTCATCGACTTCTTCAGGAGTAATTTCAAGAATTTTACATATTAATGAATAAATATCAATAATATTTATTGCATAATGTTTAAATCCATTATTAAACACTGGTCCATACACATATAAATTTGCATGCATTTTAATAATTATCTCAATACCTGACATTGGATCTCTATAAGAAATTATATTCCAATTTTAAAAAGAACGGATATCGAGCTGTTCCGGCACATTCCAAAATATATTTTGAAAAAAGCCTTTTATCTGCGTTCAAAGAACTTTCATTTTTACATACATGCTCTCCTCTTGCCAATTAAAAACAAAAGACCTTTCTTTTTTGGCTCGTTTTTACCGAATAATTCCTTACAAAGTTAGAGAAAGCCTTTTGAAATGAGCGCACAAGCCAACTTCACAGGCTACAAATAAATTCGGCATAAAGCCGCTTTGCTATTTATACGAATTTATATTGCTCGAATTCAAAATTTTTCTCTTTGGTGGTTCCGAATTATTAATTAAAACACCGGAGCCAGGTGAATAAAGTCGGAGCTAATGCTATGAATATAGATTTAAAAATAAATGATGTAGCGCGTGGAATTTACTTATATGTTCTTGTGCTTCAGAATGACAAATTTTATGTAGGAATAACAAATAGTCCGGAAAAAAGATTTCGTAAGCATAGAAGTGGAACTTCAGTGAAATTTGTAAATGAAAATCTTCCAATTATTGAAATTCGAAAAATTCAACTTGCTACCACAAGTAGGTATGAAGCATTGAGAATAGAAACAAAAACAACTCTTACATTAATTCATTACTATGGAGTAGAGAATGTTTGTGGCGGAGATATTACAGGAGATATTGATACAAGAATTACTAAACTCAAATCTTATTTCATCAAACCTTTAATCTGACTACTGATTTATTCTATAATCTATTATAAGCTTCCCCTTTTTAGGACTTTTTTAAGCAATGATAATACCCACCCCACTAAAGCCACATCCCTATAATCCGGCTTTGCATTGAATTATTGGGAAGAGTCTTTTTTTATCCGTAAGGACTTTCATTTTTATGCCGAGTCTCTCCTAATTCCAAGTAAAAATGAAAGACCTTATCCCATCACTATCCACCTATTTCAATCCTTAAAGCAAAGGTACGCCAGATTCAAGAACCCGTCAAGACCAAGGCAAGTGTTCTGCCGCAGGCGCAACACGGAACAGTCTTGACTGAACCTTGAATCTGACAAAAAAAGTGGCTTAACGGATTGAAAATGGAATACCTTGATTATTAATTATTGCATTTTACTTAATTTTGCAATGTAAAGAAGATAATGAAAATAACGTTTTGAAAATTACCAGTTTTCTATGTTGAGACGTTCTGTTAACGCTAAATATTTTTTGCACAAATCTGCTAACAATCTTATAAACTATACAAATTTAATCAGTTGTTTTATATAATGCTAAACTAAAATAAGATTCTTTAAAGCATTTAGTAATAATAATCGTATAAAATGTCCTTTAATCTAACTGTTTTGTTTGAAACAATGTCATAACCAAAGTCATTTTTGAAATCAGCTATTTTATTTTTCCATAAAGTGACATCTTCGTCCACCATATTAACTTCTGCTAGTAAGTTGTAATAAGAAATTTTTTCGCTTAATGATTTGCTAGATAATAAAAGCTCCTTAATAGCTAAGCTAAAATCTTTATCTCTCCTCAAGCGTTCAATCATTGGGATGAAGAAAAACTTGTGGTATCGTTTAAATTCACCAATATTTTTAGATATATCTTTAATGAATTCGATCAAATTACTTACGTCTCGAAATAAAAACTTAAGACTGAAGCCTACATAGTTATCTACTGGAATTTGATATTTAACTATGTCATCAAATATTTTTTTTAGAATTGGTTCTTCCTGCCATCCATTGCATAACGCCATAATTCTTCCAACATCATAAACATCCTGAACCATACAAACTTCTTTATGAACTTGGGTGTCATTTTTAAAATTAGTACCTAATAGTCTACCTGCAAGAATCATATTACCACTTCTATTACTATCATTATTTTTAATATGTCGTAATAAAATATCCTTTAAAATAGGACTTCTAGGTGCTGTTCTGTTAAGAAAACTAATTAAATAACTATTTTTAATTGTGGTGGAATTGTTCGATATAAATTCAATTATATGGCTATATGTGGGAGATGATTTCACAGAATGTCTTGCAAAGAATCCCCAAATATCCTCAATATCTTTGCTATGCTTTAGATGCCCAACAATTTTATTAAAATCTCTGCCCGCAAAAGAGATAAGAGAGTCAAAATTATCTACTATAGACTTTATCATTAATCCGCTCGTAGATTTCCTATAACCGTATTCGTTAAAAATATCCAGACGTGTAGAACTATCTTTGGGGTTTTCAGCATTTTCTACAGAAAAATATTCGTCTAATTTTTTAGAAATTAAATAACCTGTAAACGCAATACTTCTTTTTACCTCATAGTCAAAGCCCATTGCAAAAACCATTGGCTTACTAATTTCTGTAATTTTATCTACTTTAGTTTCTTTGATATGGTTGAATAAACATGCCGCCATATCACCCATTATTTCTTCTACTGTTTCCTTTTCGAAATCGCTTAAAACATATTCAATGCCACTTGGCAGAACTGATAAATTCGTAAAAGACTCAATAATTAATGTCCTTAAATCTTTTGATAATGGAGTTGATTTTCTAAGTAGCTTTTCCTCCTCCTTTATTAACTCAGGAAAATACTGAACAGCTAAGCTGTATAAATTATTATCACTTTCTATCCGTGCTAATACATAAGATTGCACAATTGTGTTTGAACGAAAACTCTTTACAATTATGTCAAGTGCAGAATAATATTGACCAAAAATGTCTTTAGGGAAGGATTCAAGTTCATTAATAAGTGTTTTTAAAATATTGTTCTCAAAATAATCTTTATCTATTTCAATGAGTGCAGAAATAGCCCTTTCTCTAAAGGTTATTTTCTTATCAAAAAGGATTTCTTCTAAAATTTTTATAGCCTCCTCTTTTTCGCTACTATCAAAAACTTTTGATATAAAATGTGCGGCTGCAGATGTTTTTGATTTTTCAATCGTTCTGAAATACTCTTTGAGTTTTTCTTTAATGTCCATATCATCAGACCAACCTTCCAATAGAGCCATTACATTCCAGTGAGAAAAATTTGTCTTTGGCAAATCTTTAAGAAGAATATCTTTTGCTTTTTCAGTCTGAATAAACAGACATACAAATGCCACTTCGGGGTTAACAAAACTGTACTTTTCTAATCGATTGTCCAACCACTTTTCAACAGAAGGAACCAATTCTTTAGTATCTTTAAAGTAATAACGCAAGTTTTGAAATATTTCATGTTTATCAACAGAAATAAATGGAAATTCTTCATTCTCAAATTGTAATTTAATAAGATTAATTACATCCTTGTCTTTATTAAAGGAATGAAAAAGTACCTTCCAGGCAATTTCACCATCAACTGTAGTTTCTTTTTCGTTGTAATATCCCTTTCTATCAATAGATTTAACTAGTATTTCTTTAAGGTTACTGTTTTGATTAAATCCACTAATTAATAATTCAATCGATTCTTGTTTTAGCTGATAAGGCAATTGGTTTACAATTGGTAATATTAGTTCTAAATCATCTTGAGTATGTTTTTTTGTGAAAACTTTATATTTAAATAAGTAAAGTTGTACGATTGGCACATTAACTACAACAGACTTTATAAGATCATCTCTTTCTTGCTCTGCAATGTCGTTAGTTGAAATACTATTAATTGCAAAAGCTAAAATATCTGGATTTGAGCAGTTATAAATTATATCTTTTATAAAACTAAAAACTTCTTTGTTTTTTATGTGTTTTTTGAATGCATAAGAAGCATCATATCTTGTATTGATTGTCCCATTGATTAACGCTTTCTTCAGAAATTCTACTTGAATTGCATTTAACTGATTAGAATATCCTAAAGCATTAACTCGATAATCTCTGTACTTATACTCGTATGGGAAAAATTGTACAAGGAAACATTCAACCTTTTCTTTTAATCTTCCCGTTTGCAGAGCACTAATAATTAGTTTAAGTAAAGCTTCTTTGTATGACGGGTCAGTTTCATATTCGAATTCATGAATGATTGAATCAAAAGCTTCATTCATAACATCAGTCGGTGCATTGTCTAAATTAATTGAAATCTCATATGAAATTAGGTTAAGGTAATCCTCTTGAAATTTTTCGCAAACTGCTTCTTTTAATGCTTTAAAATGTTTTTTATACTTTTTTACCTGTTTTAATTGCATTAAACCAAACAAGCTCATAATTACTTGGTGAAAAGTAGGATTAGCTCCATACTGATTTACAAACTGGCTTATTGTGTCATCATCAGACTCATATAAATATTGAGCTGCTAAAAATTCCTGAAATTGCTTATGACCAAAAGAAATTTCATCATTTGATTTTTCAATTATAATTCCATAATTATTTGCACCAAGCTCAATTATTTCTTGGCTACGAACTTTAGCTCTTGCTTCATCATAACCCGCATAAGAAACTAGATATTGCTTTATTATTTTATGTGCATCACTTTTAAAAATTACACCATCATTACTTTCTTTTTGAATGTAAATGGCTAGCTCGCAGAAAATATCTTTAAAATCTACTTCATTTATTTTTTCTTGTACAATTCCTGCATCAGTTATACGTTTTACAGGGTGTTTTTTTATTAAATATTGTGTTATTTCTTTAAGAGCCTCAAGCTTATTTTTAGGCAATACCGAATCTTGCATTTTTTGTATTATCAAAATACTTAACAGCAGTGGTATTTCAGCTAATTTTTTTAAATCCCCTGATTGCTCTAATTCTTTTATAAAATTTTTAGTCTGTGTTTTTGAGAAATCTTCATCTTGACTATCGCCTTGTAATGAAGCCCATTTATCATACCATTTCTTAACAAAGTTTCTTTGTTGAGCTTTAGAAAATCCTGCTAGATTTAGGACATTTAGGTTTGTGAAGAAGTCTTTTAATATTCTAAAACCATATGGTCTGCTAGAATAAAGAACTTTGCAATCATATAATTTTCTTATTGTTTCGATACGTGCAATCGCTTGTTGTGCAGATGAAAGGCTGCTCCATTCATCAATTCCGTCAATAACTAAAAATAGTCGTTCATCATTTAAAGCTTCTTTTGCAATTTCGAACAAATAGCCTTTTCCGAACCCATTAAACCAAAGATTTAGTATTTCGGAAATACTTAAAGAATCATTATTACTAAGGTGTTTTGTTATAAAAGCAAAAGGCAACCATACTGGTAAGGTTTTGCCATGTTTTTGAGAAATGTTTTCTAACTGAGGTTTCGGACTTAAAATGTCAAGTGTTATATATCTAAGTAAACTACTTTTACCAGCTCCGGGGTCTCCAATAATTATATTTTTATCATTGCTTATAAGCGCATCATCAGCATTAATCCGAATATCAATGTTGCTTTCTTCTACATCATTTTGATTTTTGAAATTTCTTTTCCTTAACCCATTTTCAACAAATCCATAACTATTATCGTCATTATAATACTGATCTTGATATATGATTGAAGAAGAAGTTTCATTATTGTTTTCAAAACCTTCGTCTTTTAGGTTTGAAAGAATGTCTGGAATAATAAACCTATCTTGTAAAGTATATGGACTTTTTAGTTCTTTTATAGGAATACCAGGATCTTGAATATTAAAAATTGTAGAGTAAAATTCGTACAACTCACTCCTAAACTCAATTATTTTTTTAGCATCGTACTTTTTTGATTTTGAAATTTGTTGTAAAGCGGGTTCACCATTAAATTTTTTCACCCATTCTAAGCCAAAAAAGTCAAACACTATTTGTGGTTTGTTTTTAAGAAGTCTAGACAGTTGAATTTTATCCCATTTTACTAATGTTACGTTATCTTTTTGAAGTTCAGTTTTTAATTCTTCAAATCTATCTTGAACTTGTGTTTTGTTCCATTCGCAGGAAGTGCACAAAAATAGTTTATCACTTTTATCAAAGAATTCTTTGCTTTTAAAGTATTTAACAGCATTATTTATGTCATTTAATTCAAATTCTTGATATCTTTTGCATTGGTATGAACTATATTTTCCATTTGATTGCCTTGCAAAAATATCTATTCCTTCTTGTGCTTGCCCCTTTATACCATAGATTTCACACTCGTTTATTGAAAAATCAACTTGTACAGCAGCTAAACACAGTTTTTCAAAGTCTTCCCAAGATAATTTTTCTAAAGGCAGTACTTGTTCTTTAGTGTCAATTGGTGGGTCAACGCTAGTCTGAATCGGTGTATATAAATAATTTAAGTTCATTTTTTTTATGGTTTCCAGTTATGTAATGAGTCTTTTAACTTATCGTTCGGCAACGTTGTTACTATACTCTAACTTCTCAATCATTTCTAGTATCTTGGATTCATTAAATTGCTTCTTTATTAGTAATCTGTTTGAAAATATATTTTTCATTTTTGAATTACTTTCATCTATAAATGCTGGTTCAAAATGTGGCAATTCATTTGATGCAACTATCATACTTGTTGAACTGTTGTTTTCAGAATTTAAAAATATAGCTTCTAGTGAAATTTTTGAAATTAATTTAAACAAATTAGAATCATTGGTTATAAAGGTCGAATATATTTTTTCTCCAAAATATCCAGAAAATTCAGCATTGTTTCCATTAATTCTAGAATGAAAGATATCCCAAGATGTTCCCCAAAGTATTTTCTTTACATCATGCTTTTTTGTATCAATACATATCATTTTTCTAAGTTCGCTTATACCGCCGAATATATTCATCGCAAGATGATATTCAATTGCCATTGATATGTCTAATTCATTAATTAACCAATCTCTAAACGTTTCAATATTCTTTATAGCTTTACTTTTCTCTAAACCATTAAAGCTTATTTCTCTAATTTTTAGTAAACAACAATATGTTGTCAACAATAATGGTCTAAAAGCTATAATTGAATTTGTCTCAAATTCGTTCAAATCTGTAACAATATAATCCCTATCAAAGTCAAACCTATAACTGTTTACATAATTCATTGGGATTTTTTCAATAAAGTCAATCTTATTATTAAATTCCCAAAATTTGTTAATATCAAATTCCATTGTTTTTGGATCATGACATAACTCAAGTAGTCCAAACATCGAAATTGTTTCAATCTTGTGTTTTTTAATATATTCTAGATAATTTTTTAGTTTTGCCTTATCCAACTGAGATTTTTTCTTATAATTCACAAATTTTATTAAATCTAAGCAAACACAACTATCCAAAAGTAAAATAGGATGAAATCCATTTTTTTCGAAATCATTTATTTCTTGAACTGAAGGGAAGTAACATTCTCCCTTATCATTAAATGAGTGATATGTTTTAAGTTTCTTCATACAATGTTGCCTAACAATTCAATAGTTGGATAATTATTCCATCTAATTGGAATATGATTATAATAAAATTACCAAATACTAACCAAATAGTCAGACTTTATTTAGCAAATTTTTCCTAGTGCCTTTGAGGTTTTTTAGCATGCTCTTCTGGTGTGACTTAAATATATGATAAGAAAGCTCTCTCACTTTTATGACCTGTTATTGCCATTATTGAAATTGTTAAAAATCTGAGTTATATAAGTTTGTTGCAAATGACCTTTTTATATTTAATTCCAGTAGAGCTCTTTTTTAACGTAATTATCTACATATTTTACCATTTCTTGTTTTGTGCTAAAGTTATCCGGAATCCAGGTAAGTAACTTATTTGGCATTTCGTCTTTAACAAAATCGATTAAAGAATACCTTAAAGAATCAACATATTCAAAATCAAGATACACTTTAACAGATTTATCAATTTGAAGCATTTTTTGATGTAGTTTTCCAAGTAAATTTAATCTTTCATCATCATTCATATTTATCCAGACACATTCATATTTTAAGTTATTCAGTTTACAGTAGCTTATATAAACTTGGAGTTCTTCTTTTGACCACATTTAAATCTATATCTAATTTAATTTTATAGTTCTTCTGAATAATAAATATCAAAAAGACCAAATAATCTTTTTGAAACCATATCATTTATAAAGTTCAATCTAAATAAAACATCTTCGTTTTCTAATTCTTCTAATAATTTTTTTATATCATCATCGATATAATACCCCTGATCTAGGTCTTTCGATGTCGCTTTCATAATTAACTTTGCTCTTTTCAACGGATCCCCTTTAATAGATTTCAGAAGATTCCTTAATAGTTCATGCAATTCTCTTTTATCATCTAATAAATCTAATGTTTGAGACATTAGTTCATATATTTCATCATCTATAGAGTAGATTCTATGTGAAAGTCTTAGTAATTCTCTTCCTATTTTATCTTTTTCCTTTTCAACATTACCTACCATTAAACGCCAAAATTCAATCAATCTATTTGTTTCAATATTTTTATTAGTGATAAAATAATTTATTGCAGATTCAATTTGAGTCCATTCTTGTTTTTTAATAATTCTATTCAACAAACCATTGGAATTATCTATTTCTTGTTCTTTCCAACCTGCAATATAACTTACAATAATATGTGAAATTATGTCCCTTGTTCCTTCTTCCTTGTTAATAAAAATCTTTAAAGCTAAATCATAATGCCCATTTGAATTAAGTAAATCAAATATTGATTTATAAACAGTAGAAGACATTCGGTGATAAAACCTCATGGATAATTTCCAATATTTCAAATTACCCTTTGGAAATAATTTATCTATATTCTCAATTAACCAATCCATATGAAGAAAACCAAACTGAGGTAAGTGTCCAGCAACGCTCCAAAGAAATGCTTCAGAAATTTTATTATTATTTAAGACGTATGTGTAATAATCCTTTATTTCCTTAATCCATTTATCACCATCATTTTTCTTATATAACCTAGCATTTTGTAATAAAACATTTAATGTTGCATCAAAAACTTTACCTTCTGAACTATTCAAAACATCAAAAAAAGGATCATTATTTAACCTTTTTGAATGAGTATTTAATTTTAACAACTTCAAACAAATATCTTTTAATGAACTCAAATGTTCTTTAAGTAATGGCTTTTCGTCACTTTCAGTTGCAGTCCTAATTAACCACCCTACATAACCAACAAATTGATTTCTATCATGAGTAGATTCATTAAACTTCCCTGAATTTATTACAGTATTAATAAGCTTGATAATTTTATTCCAGTCAATAATCTTTCCTTCCTTCAATGCCAAATCCAATCCATAAATGATATTAGACAAATAATTAAAATCTAATTTTGCTAAACTATTGGTATCCTTGATATAATTAGGATTTTCTTTAAAAAGTTCTCTTAATCTATCTTGTTGTCCCTCTTTTTCCAGCCAATCCCATTTATCATCATCTTCCTCAATCTTTTTTACCAAATTCTGTGGGTTATTACTATAAAGTTTAAATTCTTCATCACTGTCTGGGTAATCATACCCTACCCTAGTAGTAAAATAGGAATTATAGCCTGGATGTTCTCTTTCATATGGATAAATCTTATCTAATTCTTTCTTTTTATCTTTTACACTCTTTATAAATTCTTCATTAATCTTTTCAAGTGCTGCTATATACTCCTTTCCTCTTATTACTTTCAATTTTTTGATCTCATCTGCGTCACCATCATAGTCTTTAATCTCTATATTATCAATCCAATTAAATAAGATTTTTAATTCCTCTTTTTTTATTGCTTCAGAATTCTCTTTCAATAGACTGAATATTTCATATTTAGATTCTACTTCATTTAAAGGATTGTACACCTTCAAATTCCAAAAAAGATTCTTATAATCAACATAATACAATCCAATCATATAATACCCGAATCTCTTAATAATTGAAACTTCTGATATTAAAAGACTTGTAACTAACTTCTTACTTAATTTGCTTAAATTTATTTGTTCTCTAATAAAACTTACTAATAAATATGAAAAATCATTTTCATTAACGGTTTGTTCGCTTTTTTCAATTGTTGGGATATTTATAGAATGAAACTTGATTGGAGCTTTATTAATAACTTCTTTTATTAAACCCAGTGATAATTCAAATAATTCATTTGCTCCTATAATTTCTATTAAGCTTCTTATTTTTTTACTATCAGATATAATATTTTCTAAACTGTAACTATAAAACCTAGGTAATAAAATTGGAGATTGTGAAAACTCAAATGATGAATTCTTAATGTCATAAGAAAATATCCATTTGATTAATACCTTTTTAACCAAATCTTTATTTCCGCTTTCAAGAAGTTTTGGGAAAAAGACATCTGTTATTTGATATGATAGTGCAGAATCATTATGAAGTGCCTTTTCAGCTATAAAATCAATATATGTGTCAGATAAATCTTTTATTGGTAACCTAATTATCATTTTAGATATAAAAAATTGCACTTGAGAATTAAGTTTACAGCTAGAAGTATTTCCGTTAACAATGTATTCATCAATTATATCCTTAACAATAGAAAGTGAACTCTCCATCTTAACCAAATTATCAGTTAAATTTATCAGGAACACTAATAAATAATACTCAATTTTCGTGTATTCACCCGTTCTTAGAATCCTTGTTAATTTGTTTGATATATAACATGGATGATCTTTAATGAAATCACTTATGATTAATTTCTGATTTTTAATGCTCGCTTTTAACCAAAAAAACTCTTCTTTTATATCATTATCTAAAAAGAATCTATCTTCAGGTAGCTTAACGTCCTTAGGATTATTAATATAATCTTGTATTATTCTTAACTCTTCTATTAACATAACCTTAATTCTTTATATTGCGAGCTTCTGATAAATCATCTGAATGTTTGATTTCTTCTTTGGTTATTAGTCTAATTATTTCTTCTATTTCAATGGTATTGTTTTCATCATATTCAACTACTTCAATTTTAAGATTGCTAAAATATTTTAACATATCTCTATTTTTTTCAGTTCTTAAGTACAATTCATTTAGCTTATTATAGTTTTCTCCTAATTCAATTTTCAGTAAATTGGCACTTTCTTCTAATTCTAGAACTTTCATTTCTAAAGAATCATCTTCCCCATTTAAGCTTATATGATCCTCTATTTCATCATAATTGATCCCTAATTTACTTAAATCATGTTTAAAAACTTTTGTTTTCAAATTTTCGCTTGGAAATAATACATATAATTTTTGTTCAAAATTTGTCTTGCTTTTTTTCCCAAAAACTTGCTCTTCTTTTTCTCTTACTGCGTTTGTTTCTGCGATAATTTGTTTTACTGTATTTCTAAACATCTTATCACTAAAACTAAAACCAATAAACACTAAAACTTTCTTTGAAATAATTTCTGTTAGAAAACTTTTTATTTTAGTATCATGTAGATAGGCTTGCTCATATTCTTCATTTCGAAAAACATAAATTCCACTTTTAATATGTCCATGTATATATGCAATAACCCTTCCTTGAAAATCAATTGACATTAAATTATTTGGATAAACTAATAATTTATAGTCATTTATATTATCATCACTTAAGGCATTCTCAAAAGCTTGATCATAATTGGTTGTAATAATTTTTTGAAAATTCTTAACTAATACAGCATGTAATGCGGTATATCCAGTATTTTTGGGTGTAATCCCTCCCATAAATTCGTAATATAAATCAAAATCTTTACCAGAATTCTCAAATATTAAATCTGCAACTTTAGAAAGATCCTCTTTAAGATCCTTCTTTATAGATTCTAAACTAATAGTACAACCAACATATTTATGGTATTGCTCTATGAGTTCTTTCCAATCCGGTAATCCTAAAAGTTTTGATGATCCCGCACCTATAAAAGGAACTATTTCAGTATCAGGATTTTTATTTAAATCCCTTAACTCTTGAATAAGCTCACTTTTTAGTTTGGTCATTACAAATACTATCTCTTAATATCAAATGTTTGATGAAATTACTAAAAAAATAAAACAATTCTATAAAGTTTTAATAAAATGTCTTACTAAATAGTTAGACTTTATTTTGCAATTTAGATCAATGTTTTTAACTATTTTTTTGAGAATAAAGTGGTCCTCAATTAAACATTATACATTAAGAATTAATGTCTTGATACATATCAAACATGATACTAGTGTGATATCTAATATATTTAGTACAATACTTTGATAAAATCATATCTGAAGATTTGACAATTTGAGAACTACCTATTAATACACCCCTAACATATCCATCTGAATCAACAATAGGACAGCCACTACCCCCGCTAAACAATCTTTTGTCAAGAGTAATACAATTATTAAAAAACCTACTTCTGTTTACCTTTTCCCTTGATAATTCATAATCTCTTCTCACATCTGAAATTAGAGCTATGTCATGTGTTTTATTAACCTTTTCTGGTTTTAATTCTACTTTTTCTAAGTTTGCAGTATTTTCAGATAATTCATGCAGACCATTGTCCTTCATGTTTTTATATCCATAAGCAGTTAATTTTTCTTTATTAGACGGCCTTTTTCTCTTGAAAACCAAATAATCATCATTCTTAATAGGAATCGAACCTACGGCTATATCTATATAAGTTGGCCCCTTTTGCTTGTATATTTCAATTGATTTATACTGCAATCTATTAATT
>KB223763.1_pt116 | contig 29712 bp, 25 predicted proteins | sample 524768 | NCBI WGS metagenome assembly AMQJ01 (sample SAMN00998488, study PRJNA167727) | sediment metagenome | isolation source: subsurface aquifer sediment | place: USA: Rifle, Colorado | collected Aug-2009
CGAACAAAGGCGGCGGCAATAATACTTATTGATTGCCTTGCAGTCTCGCTTGCTTATACTCCCCGCATACAAATGGGGGGGGTATATTTTAAATCATTTTGATACTAAAATTTCATAAAAATTCACACTCGCTTCACAATTAAAGAGTATCATACTTTTACCTTCCTAGCAAAAGACATTCAATATTTATAATATTTTAAGTCCTCCCTCCCTCCCTCCCAAAGCTAGGAAGGGAATATCAAAAAATTTCAAATTATCCAATACCTTTATTGCCGGCAAATCATATATATTTTTAACTGCTGCCAAAATATCCAACCAATCTTAAGCAAAAAAAAATATAATGTATATATGTAGAATTTGAAAGGAAATGAAAATGAAATTTAAAACGCTATTAATTCCGGTGCTTTTTTCGGCCTCTGTTTTTGCGAGTGAGCAAAATGCAACAGCTCCAATAACTGTAAAGCAAGAGGGTATTGAATACATCAAAATGCTCGGCGGCGTACTCAAAACTCAGTTGCAAACACATATGGAAGCTGATCCTTCAGGAATGAGCGCTCTAGGTTTTTGCACAGCAAAGGCAACAGAGATTACTGAAGAGGTCAACAAAAAACTACCAAATTATGCGACTGTAAGACGCGCTTCACTTAAAAGCAGAAATGAAAAAAATGCGCCTGATGCCATCGATATAAAAGTGATTCAAGCATATGAGAAAGAAATTGCAGACAAAACTTTTACCCCGACAGACGATATCAAAATAATTCAAGATGGCGACACTACAAGAATTTATAAGCCGCTCATTACTGAAGCAGCTTGCCTAAAATGCCATGGAAAGGATTTAAGCAATGAAATCACAAAATCTCTTTCAATCAATTACCCAAAAGATCAGGCTATCAATTTTACAGAGGGATCACTTAGGGGCATTATCGTATCCGAAATCAAAAAACACTAAAAATATGTATCTTTGAATCTTTAAAACCAAATAACAAATCGGATTTTACCTGATTTGTTATTTTTTGGCTATCATTAAAAAAACTGAAAATTTACAATGCGGTTTTTCAATGATGCTTGCCGTCTCAAAAAATATCTCTCTAAAACCTACCTTCAGCGCCATTTCTCTAAGCATCTCTCTATCGAACCCATAATGAAACACTCCTGTATTGCTACTATGAAAACTGCCATCCTCTTTATCCAAATCGGCAAGAGCGATAAATCCATCATGATGCAACGCCTGATAGAAACCAAAGAGCAGGGTATCAATATTTTCAATGTGATGCATTGTCATAGAAGAGACAATACCATCAAATTTTCTTTCAGGATATATTTCATGCAAATCCTCTTCAAGCACTTCTGTAGCACAAGCAAATTCAGTACGCTTTTCTTTAAATTTTTTCAACATAGAAGGGGAATTATCCAGGGCAACTATCTTAGCAACATAAGGTGCGATAAAATAACTCAAAAGTCCGGTACCTGCACCAAAATCCATAATTTCCATATTTTTAGAAAGATTTATATTTTTTACTATAAGTTCAGCAATACTTTTTGCATTTTGAACACGACTGCTATTCATATCCCATGACTTTGATTTGGATTCAAAATAGTCTATTTTGTTTTCCATAAAATATTCCTTTATATTTATTAATATACTTCTTCGTATTGTTTCTGATATTTTTTAGTATATCTTAAAAAAGAGTGGTTTGTTTTTCTATTTTTATTGAATCCCAAAAATAATCCACATGTTTTTCAAATAATGAAACAATCGACGAGGTCGATTTTTTGTCTAATTTTAGCAAAGAAACTTGCATTTGATAGAAAAAAAGCGGTGAAAAAAATTCATTTGCAAGCAAAAGAGGATCCGAGGACCTGATCATTTCATTTTGCATCATCATAAAAAAAAGTCCTGAAAGTTTTTTGACGTTTTCCTGGTAAAAATATTCATTATAGATTTCGCGAATACGTTCATTGCGATAAATCTCCTGCATAAGCAGTTTAAATAAAGCTTCATTTTGCCCATCAAAGCTTAAAAGCTTAAAAATAGTGGCGATAGACATCAGTACTGACTTTCCTTGTTTATAAAGCTCCTGAGACTCTTTATCGGCAAATATGGTCACTATTGCTGAGGAGGTTAGGTCACTAATGAGTGTTTCAAGTATTTCATCTTTGTTTTTAAAGTGATTATACAGGGCGCTTTGCTTTATACCCATTGCACCGGCTATATCCCTGACGGTAGTAGCCGTATAACCTTTGCTTGAAAAGAGTTTAAGCGATGTTTTCAATATTTTGTCTTTGGTTTTGCTGCCCTTTGAAGGGAGGGGAATAGCGCTCTCATCGTGCATTCTAGGCTCCTTCTGATATATTGTAATGAATTATAGTGAACAATTGTTCATTTGTCAAGCCTATGAAGTAAATTAATAAGAACAATTGTTCATTTAAAAATCTTTGCATTATATTCGTTGTGAACAACTGTTCACAACGAATATACTCGGCTTCATAGTTTTATTAACAACTGTTCATTTAAATCCTTCCGAGGCCGTACCGCAGGGATAGTCTTGTAGAATCTTATGGGAAATGGGTATGAAGCAAGGATTGCATGTTGCTGTCGGTGTAAAAAATATACGTCGCTTGAAGTTGTATTTGTTGCAAGATTTAAATTAAATAATATTAACATCATTGATATATACACCGATAAATGAAATAAGTAGTTGTTTGACACTGAAAATAAATTTCGCAGTGTGTTCTGACTATATTCGGGCTTTATTTTGTGTAAATTGAATATCAAAAAATATAAATTTTAGTATACTAAATTAGCCGTACATTACAACAAACGGATATTTAAATTTAACTGCCAAAAAACGGTTACAAACTTATAGGGGCTGGTAGTAATAAAAAATTCCATTATTTGTAAAAAAATTATGGCATACATATTGAATTAATATTTTATAGCTGCCTATGTCATTGTTTTAAATGGTGTGCTTGTGGAGGACTTACTTTTTTGATAGAATTTATATTATGTTAATCAAAATATAGTATTATAGATTTAATGCAAAAAAGCAGCTTCAATCTAAGTCTCTTTTTCTATTAATCAATTCATTTGTTTTTAATTTGAATAAATAGTAAAATATAAAAAATTTAGGCGGGAGGTTTATGGCTATGATTTTAAACAACGAAAGTTCTACGGAACCTATAGAAAAATTGAATAGTTGGTTAAGAATGTTAATTGAAGCGGAAGGCGCGGATTTGCATCTTAAGAGCAACAGTCCTATACATGCGCGTATAAAAAGTGATATTTCTCTTCTGTCCCGCGAAATTGTCTCGCATGAAATGATGGAAAAATTGGTTCAAAAACTGATGAAAGACAAATATTTAAATTTCAAAGAAACCAAAGAATTTGACGGTCTTTATACTTTCAATGACGATTTTCGTTTTCGTGTAAATATCTATATGCACCTTAATGGTTACTCTATTGCCTTGCGTCTTATTCCACAAAATATTAAAAATATTGAAGCTTTGAATCTGCCAGTAGCTTTGCGGAATCTAACGCATCTTAGGCGGGGACTTGTTCTTGTTACGGGTACGACCGGGAGTGGCAAATCAACTACTCTTTCCAGTATTATTGAAGAAATTAATGAAAATTATTATCACCATATTATTACCATTGAAGACCCTATAGAGTATGTGCATCGTGATAAAAAATGTATTATTGAACAACGGGAGTTGGGAAATCATACCAATAGTTTTGCCTTGGCTTTGCGTGCCGCCATGCGGGAAGACCCGGACATTATCGTTGTGGGGGAAATCCGTGACATCGCAACAGCCGAGAGTATTCTGCAGGCGGTCAATACGGGACATCTGGTCTTTTCGACCGTGCATACCCTAGACGCGCGAGAAACCATAGATAGAATGATAGCCATCTTCCCGAGCGAAGAACAAAACCGTGTACGCGCAACACTTGCTTCTACTATTGCCGCCGTTATCTCGCAGCGTCTTATCAGAGGGGTTTCAGGCGCAATGGTGCCTGCGGTTGAAATGATGTTCAAAAGCCCTCTTATTCAAGAACTTATCCGCACCAAAAGAGATAATGAAATTCCGGATGCGTTAACCAAGGAACACAAGATGTTTCATTCCATCACCTTCAATCAAGCCTTATTTGATCTCACGTTGGCAGGAAAAATCACAGAAGAACAAGCCTACCAATACGCTTCAAGCCCATCAGATCTGAAATTGATGTTTACTCTCAGTCCGGAATATGAAGAAATTAAATTAAAACGCGGCAGATAAACAGATCTCTTTTGCAGTATTTAGAGAGTAAATTTCTCTAAATATTTCCTAAATAACATCCTATCATCAGTCTGACGTCACGTCATGAACCGCTTTTTTGGTGCTTTTCCAGGCTTTGCTTGAATCGTACTTAATGCCGCTCCACGTGGCACATCCATTCATAAAAAATCCTATTACCCCTACTGCAATCCATATGAATCTCTTTTTCAAGTTGCCTGTCCTTTTTTTCTATGACTCTTTAGATTCTAATTCTTCCGGCACCGGTTTTGGTGTTTTTAAAGGCTTGTTCGCAGCCCTTGCAAGTATCTCAACATAGCATTCGGTCCATCCGGACTCCTTAGCGTTGTCTAGAACCTTGGTGAGTTCTTCGAATTTTATCACTTGAGAACTTGGAAAATCCTGTCCGATACGGCAATCAAAATCCCAATACATTGATGCGCTCTCAGGCAGCTTCTTTTTGGATTCGCGTTTTGCATATTTGCGTATCTCATGCTTTATTGCTTCAAGCACACGGTCTGCATGTTTTTTTTCATCTTGTAATTTAAAAATTTTTTTCATTTATTTTACCTTTGATCTTTGGCGAGCAGTAGTGTTTGCGGCCGATGGTCCGCGTGATGATCTTGGACGTTGAGAGGATGCTTCTCCTCCGCCATTGCTATTTTTTTTAGAAGCGCTTCTTTGATTGCTGCGTCCTCCACCTCTTCCGTTTTGAATAGGCTCGGCTTTGATGCTTGGATCTGGAGCAAAAGCAGGAATTTCCACCTTTTTAATGGGCGATTTAATAAATTTTTCAATATCCGCAAGAAGCTTATGTTCGTCTATGCAAACCAAAGAAACCGCTTCACCCTCTTTTCCTGCACGCCCTGTTCTGCCGATACGGTGCACATAGTCTTCAGGCACATTCGGAAGCTCATAATTGACCACATGGGGAAGCTGATCTATATCGATACCCCTTGCAGCAATATCTGTAGCTACAAGCACTCTTATTTTTTTATCCTTAAAATCCGCCAGCGCTTTGGTTCTTGCTCCTTGGCTCTTGTTGCCGTGTATAGCTGCAGCAAGAACGCCGGATTCTTCGAGCTGCGAAGTCAAACGGTTGGCCCCATGTTTCGTGCGCGTAAACACCAAAACCTGCTGCCAATTTTTCGTTTTTATCAACTGTGACAATAACTCTTTTTTTCGCGTCTTATCAACATAATGCACTACCTGTGATATCTGCTCTGCAGTGGTATTTTCACGCGCCACCTCTACAAGCACAGGATCATTGAGCAATCCTGATGCGAGCGTTTTAATCTCAGGGGAAAAAGTTGCAGAAAAAAGCAAAGTTTGTTTTTTTTGCGGCATAAGTTTCATTAGTTTTTTAATATCGTGTATAAAACCCATATCAAGCATGCGGTCCGCTTCATCCAAAATAAGACATTCCAACTTTGAAAAATCTATACCTTTTTGGCCAACGATATCAAGCAGTCTGCCCGGTGTAGCGATAACTATATCGACTCCTTTGCGAATGGCTGCGAGTTGCGGACTGATTCCTACACCTCCAAAAACAACCGCAGAAGTATAAGGCATATATTTTCCGTACACTTTTATACTCTGAGCCACTTGCGCAGCAAGTTCGCGCGTGGGGGTTAAAACCAAAGCACGTATTTGATATTTATTCATATTTGGATTATTTTGCTTGAGCCTTTCGAGCAAAGGCAATGTAAATCCCGCCGTCTTTCCTGTGCCTGTTTGAGCCGCAGCTAAAACATCTTTTTTTTGTATCACTACCGGAATGGCCTGTTGCTGTATGGGCGTGGGCATAGTATACCCCTGCTCCTTAATTGCTCTGAGAAGAGGCTCTGATAATCCTAGATTTGTAAATGACATAATTTTATTGTACCTTTTGAACGAGCCTACCATATAGAGTGTATAGGTCGGTCTTAGGCTTAGTTAGTATGTTTTTTGCAAAATTTAAGTCATTGACCGATATACGCTTAAATAGAATAACATTATAGCGTAATAATACGGGATATTCTCACACCGCCGTATCTCGTCTTAAATCATGCTATACTTATGAAAATTAAATTGAAACTTACAAATGGCAAAGAAAAAGAAAAAATACCTCATAAAATTAAATAACAAGATAAGAAATTATTTCGATGGACTTCCCTTTGATGAAGGAATTGCTACACTAGACGAGGATAAACTTATCGAACTCATGATGATCCTTGAAGTGAGACTTCCGCATTTCACAAAAGATGAGATGGTTCGCGTTTTAAGACGCATCTGGAGCGAGGAAGGGGCTGGTGTGCGCGAGATAATTGTATCCCATCTTACTCAAAACTATAAAGCCGTACCATACAGCGGAGACATCAATAGACCCCTGGATAAAGTAGAAACCATTCTTCAAATACTCGACAATGTAAAACATACAAAACATGAAGAAAACTTACTTATTGAATCTTTTATAGATACGAAAAATTCTAAGATCACCGAAGAAAAAGTACTCAACAAGCTTGGCTATTTACGCATACAAACGAGACTCAAAAAATTTGAAAAGGCGTTAGATATTGAGTTCAATACACTCAATGAGATGACCTTTTATCATGGTTTTACTTTTGCAATGCATGATTTTGACTTCAATAAATTATTGCTTTGTGCGACGCCCCCCCTGCCGATGGATGAATGGTGGCAAAAAAATGATGACGAAATTATCGCTCGGCTAAAAAACATAAAAGAAGAAACTATTGCTCAAAAAATAAACGAGATCACTATCTTTTTAGATAGGATCATCAAAGCAAAACATCATTATTTGAACGAACAAGAAATAGTTCAAGCACTCAAAAAAATGCCGCCGGAATCCCTGCTTTACCATGCGCCTCTTTCTTATGAGACTATTGAAAATATATTAACAAATATTAGTGAGAAATACCATGTATTCGAAAGCACCGATCATATCATTATCGAAAAAGAAAAACATTATGATCTCTTTGGTACTCTTTTGTATTACAATACTTCCGTATCGTATGAAAAACCTTTTTTTTACAGTCTTATTTGGCAAGGTAAAGAACTCCCCGTAAAAGATGATATCAACCATGTGAATGATGAACTTCTTGCGCATTTTAGAGTTGGAGTAGACGAAGTCTACGATGAAATGCATTTGCTTTGTGAAAAACTCACTATGAGTGAAGAGGTATTTCATGAATTTATTATTCGCTTCATAGAACCTCAAATACGTGCTTCGCGCACTTTAAAATTCAAAGAGAAGATGAAGCGACGCATCCTGTTTCATTTTACGGAATATATTAAACCGCTTTTGGCTAAACAAAAAAGAGAAGAGCTGCTTGCTAAAACCATTCGTGATTTTAAAAATCTTTTTCCATTAGCCAGAGGGCTTAAACGAAAAATCATTTTTCATGTAGGACCAACCAATAGCGGAAAAACGTATGCGGCGCTTAAAGCGCTTGAAGCCGCAACAACAGGTTATTATCTTGCGCCGTTGCGCTTATTGGCGCTAGAAGGATATGAAAACCTCAAAAATAATGGTGTGCACGTATCTCTGATCACAGGAGAGGAGGAGATTATCGATGAGGAGTCTACACACATCAGCTCTACTATTGAGATGATGAATATCTCAGTCGATGTCGATGTGTGCGTCATAGATGAAATCCAGATGATTGCTGATCGTGACAGAGGATGGGCTTGGGCAAATGCACTCATAGGCGTACCGGCCAAAACAGTGATACTCACAGGATCAATCGATGCATTAAGCGCTGTCAAGGAGCTTTGCCTATACCTGCAAGAAGAACTTGAGGTAATCGAATTTGAAAGAAAAAATGAACTGACAATGATGGATCGTCCGGTTTCTGTACGAAAAATAGAGAAACAAACTGCTATTGTGGCATTTTCAAGACGGGAAGTGCTTTCTCTCAAGCAGCAACTCAGCGATCGCTATCGTGTTTCGGTAGTTTACGGAAACCTTTCTCCCGAAGTCAGACGCGAAGAGGCACGACGCTTCAGGGAGGGAGAAAGTGATATTCTGGTTGCTACTGATGCCATTGCTATGGGACTTAATCTTCCCATTAAAACAATTTTGTTTGCAAAAGATAATAAATTTGACGGATTACGTCGTCGTGAACTGCTTCCAACCGAAGTCTTGCAAATTGCCGGACGCGCAGGACGCTACGGTTTTGAAGAGAAAGGCTATGTGGGCGCTTTGGACGAAAATACTCTTTACACCATAGATAAGACCTTTCATAGTCCTCTGACCAATCTCAGCCTTCCGGTTTCTGTCATGGCAAGCCTGGAGCACGTAATGCTTATAGGAGAGATATTGGAAACAGATAATCTCTTGGATATCCTAAGCTTTTTTGCAGACAACATGGAGTTTGAGGGACCTTTTGTCGCTGCCAATATTGATGCCATGCTTGAGATAGCGGCTATCGTTAGCGAATATGATCTTGATTTACGTACCCGTTATTATCTCGCCTGTGCCCCTGCAAGCATCTCTTCCCCCTATATCGAATCTGTCCTGCATCGCTACATTCGCCAAATTGAAGCAGGCAGCAAAGTGCTTTATATCCCCCCTCGGGACCTTCCGGCTTTTGCGCAAACCAACGATATGCTTCTAAACGCCGAGGACAGAGTGAGAGAAATTTCACTTTATCTTTGGCTTTCTTTTAAATTTCCGGATCTTTTTCTGGATACACAAAATGCCATAGATGCCAGAGGGCGGCTCAATACTTTTATAGAAAATTCTCTAAGAAAAGGGCATTTTGTAAAAAAATGCCGGCGTTGCGGGAAAGTGCTTGATTTTTCTTATCGTTTTTCCATCTGTGACAGTTGCCACACACAAGGAAAACGAGGAAGTGAATACTATAAAAGCAAGAAAGGACGATAAAAAAATTAATAAATATATTTTTATTAATTTTTTTAATCCATTTTACACAAAATAGATAATTTTATGCTATTATATAAAATAACTTAGAAAGGAGTTATCATGAATAGAGTTAATATAAAGCATTTAGGTGCAATCGGTGTTATTTCTAGTATGCTGTTCTTTTCAGGGTGCACACCTCAAGAGCAGGCATTTGCTTCAGGGGCTGCTGTAGGGGCGGTAGCAGGAACAATTATAGGTTCGTACGACAGTCCTCGATATTATGATAGACCGTATTATTATTATAATGACAGGTATTATTATGGCGGAACTTACCAAAATGGATACTATCTCTATCAGGGGCGCAGATTCTATGGGGGGCAATATCACCACAGATATCGTGAAGTAAATAGATATGCTTCTCCATACTATTACTACAATGGAAGGTACTACACGGGCGGAACCTACCAAAATGGATACTATCTGTATCAAGGTCGCAAATTACACAATGGACACTATTATCATGAAGGATACCGTTACCATAAAAATAAACGCCATAAAGCAAGAAAAGGTGAATACGGCTATCGTGGCGAAGATTACTACGATAATCGAAGAAGATAGGGTTTCTTCTCCTATAGGCGCTTTGCCTATAGGAATTTCTTTTAGCAAAATGAAGTTATTATAAGTTTATTTTTATCTCTTTTCAATCTACAAATCTTTATCTTTCAGCAAATGTCCTGCATCCTTTATAAAATAAGTACTTGCAAGCGGCGAAAAAAATGAAAATGCTGCATCGGCATCTATAATCTTGTCTTTGTTTCCCAAAAAAATTTCTACCGTAACCCCTTTGTTCAGAAGTGATCTGAACTTCTCTTTTTCCCACGTATAGGTCAAAAGTGTTTCAAGCTCTTCTTTGGTTCCAGACCGCAGATATGGATACAAATCTGTACAACTCGGATAAGCTGCATTTTGCAAAAATCGGTCAATATATCCTTCTTTATCCATTTCAAAATATCGCAATTGCGCTTTAGTGAAACTGGGTTTTTGCGTTTGAAAAAAAGCGGGTGAAATCAAGATTAGTCTATCGATTCGCTCTTTAGATGCAAAAGCATACTCAAGTGCTTTTTGCGCACCATAGCTGAACCCCGCCACGCACATATCCGTATCCATAAGAATACCATCAAAAAATTTTTCCTCTCCGCGAAGCGAAAACCCATTAAAAAATTTCATGCTCAAAACATCTCACGCAAAATCTTTCTGCATTCCTCTTGTACTATATTTTCATGCACTAAAAGATATTCAGTAATTTCATTTAATGCCTGGCCGAGTGTACCCAAAAGAGAAGTGATTGCAGAAACAGATTCCCTCAAAAGCTGCTCCTCTTGATCGGGCGTAATAATAAAATTTTCACCCATGCCGTATTCATGAATCACTTTGTTTGCCAATTTTTTAGCTTTAGAAATATCTTCACTGGCGTTGGTAAACTGTTCATTGTAATGTATTTTTGTTGCAATACTGCCGGCCAAATAAACTTTAATACGCGACAGCAGCTGTGTTTTGGAAAGAATTTCGTGGTCTTGAGTCGTAAATCTTGAATTTACAATACCTATTTTTTCAAATTCTACATCAAGCCATGTTGCCATGAGAGCTTTGGCCCCTTGATAACGTGCCTGAATCGCCCTTTCCTCTTCTGTAAAACTGAGTATCTTTCGTTTGCCAAGCAGAACTTTTTCTTTTACAGCTTCAAAATCATCTGTCTTTACGACGTTTCGCCCTTCTCTCATGGCAAAAATAGCTGCCTCATTTGTCAATGTAGAAAGTGCCGCAGAATTAAAACCGACCGTCATGCGGGCAACCTGCTGCACATCAACCTCATTTGGCTTGTTTATCAAATAAAGCTCAAGTGTTTTTATTCTCTCTTGTAAATCAGGCAGCGAAATATGGATACGTCTATCAAAACGTCCTGCCCTAAGCAGAGCCTCATCTAACACATCTATCTTATTGGTTGCTCCAATAACAATAACCCCTGAACTCTCCTCAAAGCCATCCATTTCGGTAAGCAGCTGGTTGAGTGTAGTTTCCCTTTCATCATTTCTAAGTGCTCCGCGACTTTTGCCTACCGCATCAATCTCATCAATAAAAATAATACTGGGAGCCATTTGTTTGGCTTTTCTGAAAAGCTCACTGACTCTTTTTGCTCCCATGCCGACATAGATATGCACAAAAGAAGCCCCGCTTTGATAGAAAAAAGGAACACCGGCTTCTCCTGCCACCGCTTTGGAAATAAGTGTCTTTCCTACACCAGGAGGCCCCACCAGCAGTACGCCTTTGGGCAAACGAATATCCAGGTCTCTATATTTTTGCGGTTCTTTTAAGAAGTCAATAATCTCTTCGAGCTCCTCCTTGACATCTTTGATGCCTGCCACATCAGAAAATTTTACTTTAGACGCAAGTGCCTGCACGGGCTCATATGGGGGCAATTCATTCGCATCACTTGAAATACCGCTAAATTTTTTAGACTGCTGAAAACCATTTTGTCTGGCCAACCAGAACGCCAGTCCAAGAACAGATAAAACAATCAATAAAAATATCATAGTGTACGCCACCCCGCCTTCTTGGTGAACCTCTACCGGATATTTACTAAAAAAAGCATTTTGATTGATTGCCTCTTTGTAGATTTTGTATCTGCCATCAGTGCTCTGAAGTCGTATATAAGGTTCATCAACAATGACTTTTTGAATTTTATTTTCAGTATAAAGAGCATTCGCCTGCGCGTGGGTAATAAGCTGATCCGTATCTCTCAAAAATGAAAAAAATAAAAGCCCTACCAGCACGGCGAGTAACCCCGCTATGATGCCTACATTTTTTTGATCAAAAGATTTAAGATAAGATTTGTATTTTATTTCCTTCATTGCTTACCTCCACATCATTAAGCAGCATCCAATTACTGCTGAGATCCTCATCGCTTTTGACTTCTATTTTATTGAAATATTGGTCAAAGCCATGATAAATTCCATCTTTGCCGTTTTCAAGCAGCACCTCAAGATTTTTTCTATACCTGCATCTAAATTCATAATTTTTTGCCTGGATAAGTGCTGTAAGCTCTTTATGTCGACTCTTGGCGGTATCGCCTCTGACTTCAGGTTTCATGTTTGCTGAAGGGGTGTTGTCCCGCTTAGAGTAAGTAAATGCATGAATATGGGTAAGCGGAAGCTGTTTGACTCTCTCTATCGCCTCTGTCCACTCCTTGTCGTCTTCGCCTGGGTGACCTACAATATAATCCGTACCCAACGCATACCCTTTTTGTGCTATTTCATAAAAAAGTTTCAGATCGGCAGCAAAGGTATTGCGACGGTTCATTAGCTTGAGCATCTTGTCGCTGGTATGCTGCAGGGCGATATGCAGATGTTTTGCCATCCATGGTTCGCAAAGCAGCTCTTTAAATTCATCATCTATCTGTATGGGCTCAAGGCTTCCTATGCGTATACGTCTTACTCCGCGTACCATGCTCATCTTTTTGAGCAGTTTTGCCATCGAAGAACCTCTGTCCTGCCCATAACTTCCTACATTAGTCCCCGTTAGGATGAATTCTCCAAAACCATTGCTCGCAAGTTTTTCCACCTGAGCAAGAATATCTGTTTCCTTATGGCTTCTGGCATCTCCGCGCACAGAAGGAATGATACAATACGAACATCTAAAGCTGCATCCTTCTTGAATCTTGATAAATGCCCTGCTTTTACCTACAAACTCCTCCACGATAGTAGAATCGATATGTTTAAGATCTCCAATTTGATAAAAAGGTTTTTCCTCTTTGAGGATCTCATTGATCTTTTCTTTCTCTGAGTGACCTATGACACCAAAAACTTTTTTTTCTTCAAACAATGATTCTCCTTTGGAGTGCGAGCCGCACCCCGCCAAAATCACTTTTGCATTCGGATTTTTTCGCTTCATAGAAGAAATATAATTGCGCACCGAAGAGTCTGCTCCATTGGTTACAGTGCAAGAATTTACGATAACAATATCACTGCACCGTTCATCGTCACATAGCTCAAACTCTTTTAATTTAGAAATCATTACCTGGGTGTCAAACTGATTGGTGCGGCACCCAAAAGTTTTAAAATAGATTTTTTTAGGAACCTGCATTATTTGTCCTTTCTGCTTTTATTTTTGTTTCTGCACCCTGTAAAGGCTTGCGAACATCCTTATCCATATAAACAGATTGTGTTGGAAACGCAAGAAAAATATCTTCTTCTTCCTGCAAGCGCGAGATAATCTCTACCGAGATCGTACTTCTAAGCGTAAGTGTCGCAAAGGCATTTGTCATATACCAGGCGCTTATTTTGATGCCGTATGTATCAATAAGTGCATAAATACGCGGTTCAACATTGGTATTTTTCATGCTGTAGCTGCTTCTTAGTTTATTGAGCTGCTTTCTTGTGATATCGGTATATCCTTTGGAGTATTTTCTGGTAATCTCTTTGGCAATGGATTGTGCTTTTGAGATATTTGAATCAAACGTAATCACAAAGTCTATTCCATCCCATACTGTTTTGAGCCCGGCATGGGAGTAATTGGCGATCATGTCGGTAAAGATAAAATTATTCGGAATAAAAATAATACGCCCTGCTCTTCTGTTTTGCATAAGAGACGTAAGAGAAACATCTTCATGAAGCGTCATACGCAGCAAAGAAATATCAACGATGTCTCCTACATATTCCACATTGCCTCTGACAAACTTTACCCTATCGCCCACATGGACCGATCCGCCTATAATAATCGTTAGCCAACCCATCAGCGACATAAACCATTCTTTCATGGCAATGGCAATACCCGCAGAGGCAAATCCCAAAATAGTAACCAAATAGCTCACGTTTTCAATATAGGCAAATAAAAGTATAACCAGCAAAAAAGTAACGAATGTAATATTGAGCGCTTTATTGATGATATAAAAACGCTCATTGTCCGACATATATCTTCTTACAAAATATTTAATTACAAAAAGAAGAACAAAAAACACCAAAATGATAGCGCCAATGTTCACCGTTTTGTTCATTTCTCTGTCAATATCATTTTTAAGATTGAGTTTAATCTCGTCTATTTTTTTAATATAGACGTTCTTGGTTGTTTCAAAAATTTCCATTACCGAAGCAAAAGTCTTGATCTGCTCCTCTAGTTCCTCGGCCGTCTTTTGATATTTTTTATTTTCAGGTTCCAAAATAAGCAGATCTTTGACTATCGTCTTTTTTTTATAAAGATTGCTTAAAACATCCTTTAAAGATTTATACTTGCTCTCATAAGCAATTTGATCGGAATGAAGTTTTTCCCGATAAGAATATGCTGAAATAATGGTTAAGGGGTTTTCGACTGCGGGAACATTTTCAATCTTTGGAGGAGTAAGAAAATTTTTAAACGGATCACTCTCATAGTCTTTTAAAAGCTGAAGCTTGCCTGAAAGTGTCAAACTCTCTTGTTTATTTTGCTTAAGCTCTTCTTCTTCTTTTTCTGAGCGCTTTTTTCTTTTTTCTAAAAGTCCTATCTTGCCGTCAAGTGTCCTTTTTTGATTGACCAATTCTTTATACGTATGATAATTGCTATAGATTTTAAACCAAATATTATTTTCTAAAAGTTCTTTCTCTACTATTTCTTTTTCAGCAAGCAATTGTTCGATTTTTTTTTTATTGAGTATGCTGTGGGCTTCTATTTGTTTTATTGCGGATATCTGACTGGCATTCAAATCGGTTGCATTGACCTCTTTTTGTTCTACGGCAAATGCCAACGAACAAAAAATAAATAATCCGGTCAGCAATATTTTCATCATTTATTTTCTCCAAAATTACGAAGTACTTTTTTAACGATTGCCTCGTCTATATCTGACACCATTTCAAATTTGCCCACTCCTTTTGGCAATATAAACTTAATATTTCCCTTTGCGCTTTTCTTGTCTAAGAAGAAGTGTTCATAAAAATCATCCACATCTTTGATGTTGTAATATGTAGGTAACGATGCTTTTTGTAATAATATTTTGATTTGATTTGCTTCTTGTTGCGTAAAAAATCCAAGTTCCACTGCAAGTGCATTTGCCATAACCATTCCTATAGCCACAGCTTCGCCGTGCAGATAAGCGGTGTAGTTTGTTTCATTTTCAATGACGTGCGCAAATGTATGGCCGTAATTGAGTACAGCACGAATGCCTGCCTCTTTTTCATCCTGATTTACTACCCATGCTTTAAGCGTAACACTTTTTGCAATAGCTTCTTTAAGTATATTTTCATTTGAAAAATTTGCACTTTCCAAAAAGTCAAAATAGGCTTTGTCAAACATAACAGCCATTTTTACCATCTCCGCAATACCCGCGGCAAATTCGCGCGGCGGGAGTGTTCTTAAAAATTTCGGATCTATGTAGACCGCTTTGGGCTGATAGAATGTTCCGATAAGATTTTTACCATACTTATTGTTGACACCGGTCTTGCCTCCTACGCTTGCATCAACCTGGCTAAGGAGCGTCGTGGGAATCTGAATGAAGTCTATCCCTCTTTGATAAAGGCTTGCGGCAAATCCCGTCATATCTCCTATTACGCCTCCGCCAAAAGCAATCAGAAGTGACTTTCTGTCAAGCTTATATTCAAAAAGTTCATTTAATATCTTTTCAATGGTCTCAAGATTTTTGTACTCTTCGCCATCGGGTATTGTCACCACCTGAAGTTCTGAAGCGGTTATATGTGCCAAAAGCGTATCCAGATGATACCCTGCCACTGTGGGGTTGGTGACGATGACAGCTTTGGTGTCAAAGGAAAGTTGCGGCAAATCATCAATCGTAATATCATATCTTATATTTTGCGTATGAACCAATTCTATAGGAACTATCATCAGAAAAAACCTTGTATACGTTATAAATTGCTTTATTTTATCTCAATTGTGGTTAATTTCTGATGTGAAGAACCGATATAAAAATAGATATTACATCCGAAAAAAGATTGAAAATACCGAGTTTATTGCCCCAAACTATCCTTCGCTTTCCTCAAAAGGAACAAGCAGCTTGGGATGCCTTTGCGTTGCAAGAAGAAAATTGTGTGATTTAGTAGAGAGAAAATACAAAAAATTTTTATGGATCAGTTCTTTTTCAAAAGGTACAATTTGAAGTATCTGTTTTTTTCTTTCAATCTCTCTGATAGGATTGGCTACTTTTTGCTCAATATAAATTTCGGTATTAAAGATCTGCGCCATGGTTTCATAATGTTCTATTACCATTTTTTTTGCTTCAAAATCTCCCTCGGGATCAAAATCTGCAAGTGTCAATTTTATACCCAATTCTTCTGCAAAATCAAAGGCGGTAGATGAAATAGACTCCATTTTTTCTTTTTCATTCATAAGTACAACAGCCTCTTTGATATTGTAAATTTGTTTATCGCCAAAAAGATAAACAAGTTTTTTTAACGCATAAAGTACTGTTTTGATTTGCTTTGACTCAAAGGTTTTAACGCTGCCAAATACAAGTCCGATATCATATTGTTGAATATCATACTCTACAAGCGTTTTAATATCTTTATCATTATAGCAAACAGAGAGCATGACATTGGCCGATTCATATTTTTTTAATGCTTCAATAAGTTCGAAATTATTTGGATAAAGTACGCGCACATAAAGAAATTTATCTTCAAGCTCATTGACAAGATAAATACTCTCCTGCAAATAAAGCAATGCATTTTCGCTGTCAACCCGAAAATCTATTAGCAAATAAAGATTTTTACCAAACGGTTCAGGAAAAAGACCAATTCTTTTATTGATCATTTTATACACACCGTCCAACACGATAGGTTTGCCCAAAACAAGCAGAGTATCATTGGGGTAAACCATGGTTGCATTGGTGGGGAGAATCTGCTTTTCTTCTCGGTAGATAGCTGCAATTTTCCATTTGCGCTGCATAATAGAGCCCACATGCCTATAGGCATATGCACTACCAAAAGGAACAAGTATCTCCATGATCTCACCACGTCCCAGTCCAATATTTTGAGCCACCACGGGCACATTGGGAAGATGGCTGTAGAGATGCGCGGCAATAAGTTCGTCTCTGTATATGATTATAACATTCTCTTCCGCCTGAGCCATCTCGGCATTGTCCCACTGATTAAGCAAAACAACTCTTATTTTTTTATCAATAAGACGGATATTTTTTAATGCATATCTGGTATCCTCCATGGTATCCATAACAATAAATACAAGGCTGTATTTTACATCATCCATAATATTTTTCATTTTAGAATAGCTTGTTGGATCGGCCTTAACAAAAGAGATATTTTTCCCGCTTTTCTCAGGTATCATATTGGATTTTTGGCATACAACAGAGTATTTGTTTTTAACTACCCTTTTACAGCTTACCCACTCGATAAAATGTCTGGCGATACTGCCATCAGCCAAGATAAGTATATTCTTCATACAATTTCTTTCGTAGCGCGATTGTAACCAAAAAAGCGGTACAATAGCGTCATTAATTTGGGGGATATTATAACACAATGCAATTTCAGATAGATAAAACAGACGGGAAAGCCAGAGCATGTACCATCAAGACTGCCCATTCTACCATCCAGACACCGGTTTTTATGCCCGTAGGCACCGTAGGAGCAGTCAAGGCACTCGATGCTACTGATTTACAATCTTTTATTACTCCGGAGATCATATTGGGTAACACCTATCATCTCTATATTCGCCCCGGGGATCAAATCATCAACACCATGGGCAAACTTCAAGGATTTACCAAATTCCCCAAGAGTTTTTTGACAGACAGCGGCGGATTTCAAGCTTTTTCTCTCTCTGACAATGTCAAGATTGATGAAGGCGGCATCACATTCAGAAGCCATCTTGATGGCAGCAAACACTATTTCACACCCACAAAAGTGATAGACATCCAAAACAACCTTGGTTCAGACATCATGATGATACTGGATGATCTTGTTGCTTTGCCCGCAACCCAAGAACGCATCAAGGCAAGTATTGAGCGCACCACAAAATGGGCAAAAGAATCCATAGAATACCATAGAGCAAACCAAGAAAAAGGTATCGGCATCGATCAAAATATTTTTGCAATTATCCAAGGGGGGACAGACAAAACATTTCGTGAAAAATCTGCCAAAGAGCTTTGCGCTTTGGACTATGACGGTTTTGCCATTGGCGGCCTAAGTGTAGGAGAAGCCAATCAAGATATGTATGATACCGTAGAATGGACAACACAATTTATGCCTCAGGATAAGCCTCGCTACCTTATGGGCGTAGGAACTCCGGAAGATTTAGTAGAGAACGTTTATAGAGGAATCGATATGTTTGACTGCGTAATGCCTACCCGAAATGCGCGAAATGGAACATTATTTACGTCGTTTGGAAAAGTAAATATCAAAAAGGCTGAATATGCCACAGATGAAGCACCCATTGATTCGGAATGCAGCTGTATGGTTTGCCGAACCTACTCCCGATCTTATTTGCGACATCTTTTTAGAGCAAGAGAGATTACTTATTTCAGATTAGCGACCATCCACAATCTCTATTATTATCTTGACCTGATGAAACAGATGAGAGAAGCAATCTTGCATGAAAAATTTGAATCATTCAGGGCTGAATTTTATACAAAAAGAGGAACAAAGGCTTAATCTCCCCCTCTTTTTTTCTCAATAGTCATTTTTTTAAAAAATATATCATTTTAGTTTTATTTTTGTATAATCAACTATAGACACCTAAAGGATATCTCATGAGTTTTTTAAACATTGCACTTCTGATCAGCGCGGGGATAGCTGTTTACATAGTTATAATTTACAATACATTCGTCTCTCTGAGGGCAGGCATAGAAGCATCATGGTCAGACATTGATGTGCAATTAAAACGCCGTTATGATCTTATTCCTGCTCTGGTAGATACGGTCAAAGGCTACAAAGAGTATGAAGCCGATACACTTGAAAAAATAATCAAAGCACGGCAGCAAGGGCTTAATGCAAATACTCTTGACGAGAAAGCTGTTGCAGCAGATATGCTCTCTGGAGTGTTGGGGAAATTGTTTGCGCTGGCCGAAGCATATCCTGATCTTAAAGCCAATACTAACTTTTTACACCTCCAAGAAGAACTGGGCTCTCTTGAAGATGCTATTCAAAATGCAAGACGCTATTATAATGCCATTGTCAGAGACTACAATGCCAAAATCGAATCTTTTCCGGATCTTTTTGTTGCCCGTAAATTTCAATTTACACCTCGTGAATATTTTGAACTGAATGAAAGTGAGGTCAAAGAGGCTACAAAAATGCCAAAGATAAATTTTTAACCATCGTGATGAAAAAACTATTCTTGATCATCCTTTTTTTAGGTGGATTGAGCAATACGGCATGGGCAGAGAAAATTATTGCCTATGAGGTCAATGTTACCGTAGAACAAAGCGGTGAACTTGCCGTTATAGAGTCAATTACCTATGATTTTGAACAACAGCGAAAACATGGGATATTTCGAGATATTCCTTTTACGGTCGAAGGTAAAATCCGCCCCAAAGAAATAGGGCTTTATGATTTTTCAATACTGTTTGACGGCGCGGCCGAAGCATGGGAAAAATCAACTATGGCCTCTACCTATGCAGGCGATGTCGTACGTCTCAAAATCGGCTCTCCCTCTTTGTATCGCAGCGGCAAACATGTTTATACGATCGCCTACCGTGTCAAAAAAGGTGTACTGCCGGCCGCAAAAAACAAAAACCAAGATGCGATACGCTGGAACATTATCGGCACAGGATGGCAGATTCCCATCTATGGCATAAAAGCACATATCTTTTTGCCCTCCTCACTCTCTTGGGAAATTATAACTCCCGCCACTTTTACCGGTTCTTACGGCACCAAAACTTCTGAAGCAACAGCACATTGGGCAACACCGCAAATCTTGCAAATCTCACTTGCCTCACTTCGTCCGCACGAAGGATTAACCGTAGAGCTTGCATATCCCGCTTATCGTCTTGATCAGCATGGACTTGACAACAGTAAGGCTGCATGGTGGGAGTGGATACTAGAGTATTGGCAATGGGGCGCATTGGCAGCATTTTTGCTTTATTTTAAAAAAAGTCTTGAAAAATATACAGGTTTTATCGACAAACGTTCTATCGCAGTACAATATGCAGTCCCCAAAGGACTCAGTCTTTTGCAGTCCGGTCTTATTTTGGATCACTTTGCGGATGATAAAGATTTTGCAGCAGCCATACTTGAGCTTGCCGCACTTGGATATTTGACTATTGAGCAACCGGGCTCAAACGATGATCCGGTCTTGATGCAAACCGGCATTCCCCTTGATGACAAATTAACCATGGACCAAAAATATCTGCTTAATCATATTTTTTTTAAGTCTGGCAAGCAGTTTATACTCTCTTCGGGTTCACAAACAAAAGCCAAATCTCTTCTGGAAGGTTTTAGGCACATCAATGATCAGCTTTACATCTGGGTAGTGGGAGCCGGCTATATGAGTGAAAATCCGCAAAGACTGCGAAAAAATTTTTTAATTAAAAGCATTCTTTATCTGCTGCCCGTACTGGGATTTACGCTTTATGGTCTTGTGCAAAAATCCGGAAGCGAAATTCTTGCTGTCTTATTGTTTCCCTTGATATTCGGCGTGGCGGGAATGGGCACCATCCTTGGGAGCAAAACGTGGGCATCCAGGCTGTTTGGTGTTCTTTTTATGGCGGGAGGCATGATACCTCTGATTGCAATTATTCAAAATACGCCGCTCACAGCTCGTGAAATATTCGCAGGACCGCTCGGTGTGCTTTTGCTTTTGATTTTAGCACTGGCATATACATATAAAAAGATAGGAAAATTTACGCAACAAGGCGCTCAAGCCCGCACCCATCTTTTGGGCCTGCAAATGTTTATCAAGCGGGCAAAGCAAGATGAGATCAAAAGACGTCTGCAGCTAGACCCGCTTTACCTTGAAAAGATGTTGCCTTATGCAATTTTATTTGGTGAAATCGATCACTGGCTTTCTCTTTTTTCAAATTTGAACATTGCCGCACCCCATTGGTATGCCGGCGATATCAAGAATCTAAAACGCTTTGCTTCTTCTGTGCACAGCGCATCTCTTCCTCCCTCCAGCGGTACAAGCGGGGGAAGAGGTTTTTCCGGAGGCGGCGGTTTTTCCGGAGGCGGTGGGGGCGGAGGCGGTGGGGGCTCATGGTAAAAAGTACACAATAACTATGAATTGCTTTGTGTTTTTTCTCGTTTTTGCAGAAAAAAAGAAAAAGATGCTTAGCTCTTTAAAGCATTTTCTATGATTTCAATACATCAACGAGAACATATCTATCTCATTAAAATGTCAATTTGACATCTTTTTCGTACCTTCTTCTCGCCAAACGCTATACTTTTTTATACTTTTAATCATCAAATTCTTACAGTAAGGTTAACCATGTATCTGCCAAAAAAAGAAAAACTTTATATCAGCGATCTTATACAAGATCCTGCTGTCGCCTATCCGGCTTATTATACGCTAAGCGTATCTCTGCATCAAAACGAAATGCTTCGCGCCGCACTTACTGCATTACACAGTTTTGATTTTTTACATTATAAAAAAGCAAAAAACCATGAAGAGATCTTTGCTCTGCTTCACTCGGGCGGATTTGTCATCTATAAAGAAAAATATATCGTAGGATATTTTGCAAACAAAATGATGTATCTAGAGAGCGGCGGCTGGAAAGGAATGCCTGCGACACAGGAAATCTTTATGCTTGAAAATTGGCTAATACAGTAAGCTCGCCAAACTATTTCTCTCTTTCTTTTTAAATTAAGACAAATTTTATCTTATTTGGCTATACTTACATTATGTCTTAGGTGTCGAAGAAAATTTTTATTCTTCCTCCTTTTAAAAATTTTTATTGTCGGCGTCATTTACCAATGCAGACAATACCCCCGCCCTTCTTGGCACCTAAGATATATTTTCTTCCTTTTTAATTTTAAAAAATAATGAAAAACAATCAAAAGATGGCATCACAGCTTAAATAAACGTTTGACTTTTCCAAATATACCCACAAAAACCAAGGCGATCGCACCCACCAGCATTCCCACAACAAGCTCTCCTAAGATAGCCGGCACATTATGCAAAAGATCGTGAAGCCAATGCACATGATGCGCATAGATCCCCCCTGCAACCAAAAGCATAGCAATGGTTCCGATGACGGTTAAAGATTTGATCACCTTAGGCAGCGCATTAACCAAAAACTCGCCTGTGCTCATAAGTATTTTATTTTTATCATTCCCCGCAACAATAAGCTTATATCCGAAATCGTCCATTCTGACAATCATTGCAACAATTCCGTATACGCCGATGGTTGCAAGCACGGCGATCAAAGAAACCACCATAACTTGAACAGGCAATGCCTGCTTTACCACGGTACTAAGAGCAATAATTACAATTTCGATCGACAAGATAAAATCTGTTACGATTGCTGATTTTATCTTATTTTGTTCTTCTTTTAGCACTTCTTCCTCGGACACAATTTCAAGCACCACATGTTTTTTTTCATGTTCATGAGGCACAAAATATGCATAAATCTTTTCAATTCCCTCATATGCCAGATAGAGCCCTCCCGCCATTAAAATAGGAATGATACTCCATGGTGCAAAAGCGCTCAAAAGAAATGCCAAAGGCAAAATAATCAATTTATTGACAAAAGAACCTTTGGTTATAGCCCACAATACAGGAAGCTCTCTTGACGAGGCAAACCCCGACGCCTTGTCTGCATTGACAGCCAAGTCATCTCCCAATATTCCTGCTGTTTTTTTAGTAGCCACTTTGCTCATCGATGCCACATCGTCCATCAATAGCGCAATATCATCAAACAGTGCAAAAAAACCTGCTGCCAACTTTTATCCTTTTAAGTACTTATCGTTTCTGGAGATATTTTTAAGATCAAATTATTTTTTAGTATTTTAGCACTATGTATCCGTTTCAATGCTTTAAAAAATTATTTTATGCAGTCACTGCAATGAGAAGAAAAAAAATAATTTACAAAAAAAGAGCAGCAGCCTGCATTCCCAAGCCCACAGACTCGGGAATGATAAAGAGATTAGTTAATTTGCGTAATAATTTCGCCTTGCTCTACGTCAAAAATAATACTTGAGCCTTCGGCAACTTTATCCGCAAGAATGAGTTCAGCCAGCGTGTCTTCCACGACTTCATAAAGAGCTCTTTTGAGTGGTCTTGCCCCGTATACAGGATCAAATCCGGCTTCAGCAATATATGCTTTTGCTGAAGGCTTAAGTATGACGGTAATATTTCGTTCTTGCAATTTTTTCTGAATACCCTTGAAAAGTATATCCACAATGCTGGCAATGGCTTCTTTGTTGAGAGGATTAAAAATTACAATATCATCCAACCGATTAAGAAATTCGGGTTTAAAATGAAGCTTCAACTCATTATTAACCGCTTTTCTTCTCTCTTGGGCATCACTAAATTCCATAATTTTGCTTGAAGCGATATTGGAGGTCATAATGATAATGGTATTTTTAAAATCCACCGTGACCCCTTTGTTATCAGTCAAACGTCCGTCATCAAGCACCTGCAGCAACGTATTAAATACATCAGGATGCGCCTTTTCAATCTCATCAAAAAGTACAACCGAATAAGGTTTTCTTCTTACGGCCTCAGTAAGCTGCCCGCCCTCTTCATACCCGACATATCCGGGAGGTGCACCGACAAGCCGGCTGGCTGCATGTTTTTCCATATACTCGCTCATATCGATACGAATGAGTGATTTTTCTGTATCAAACAAAAATTTCGCCAAAGTTTTTGCCACTTGTGTTTTACCTACGCCTGTTGGTCCCAGAAACATGAAACTGCCGATAGGGCGATTGGTGTCGCTTAATCCTGCCTTATTGCGCTTGATAGCTCTGGCAACGGCTTTTAGGGCCTCTTCTTGACCTACTACTTCTTCTTGTAGCACATTTTCTATGTGCAAGATCTTCTCTTTTTCGCTTTGAAGCATTTTGGTTACCGGGATGCCCGTCCATCGGCTGACGATACTTGCGATCATCTCTTCATCGACCGAATTTTTAAGCAGTGTCCCTTCACTCATCATTTGATGCCATTTGGCCTCAAGTGCTTTGAGTTCCCCATTTTTTGCGGGAATCAGTCCGTATTCAATCTCAGCAGCCTTATTGAAATCACCTTCACGCTTCACCTGCTCTGCTTGGGTCTTCAAAGATTCGATACTGGACTTGACTTCAGCAATTTGGCTAAACACCGATTTTTCATTTTCAAATTGGCTTTGCAATGATCTCTTTTTCTCTTCAAAATCGGCTAATTCTTTTTCTATCTCGCCAAGACGTACAGCATTTTTCTCACCCTCTTCCATCTTGAGCGCTTCTTTTTCCACTTGAAGTGTCGAAATTTCACGTTTTGTTTTTGCCAAATCAGTGGGTTCGCTTTCGATTTGCATTTTAAGCTCAGCAGCTGCCTCATCAATAAGATCTATGGCTTTATCCGGCAAAAATCTATCGGTAATATAGCGATCTGAAAGTTTTGCTGCGGCCACAAGTGCACCGTCTGTAATAATAACGTTATGGTGTGTTTCAAGTCTCTCTTTGATGCCTCTGAGAATTTGCAATGCCTCATTGATACTCGGTTCATCTACCTTGATTGGCTGAAAACGTCTTTGAAGCGCAGCATCTTTTTCAAAATATTTGCGATACTCTTTGAGCGTAGTAGCTCCGATAGTATGGAGCTCGCCGCGCGCAAGAGCAGGCTTGAGAATATTTGCCGCATCCATACTTCCCTCGCTTGCTCCGGCACCCACGATGGTATGTATCTCATCGATAAAAAGAATAACATTGGCTGCTTTTTTAACTTCATCAACCACGGCTTTAAGCCTGTCCTCAAATTCACCCCGATATTTAGCTCCGGCGATCAGTCTGCTCATATCCAATGAGATTACCCGCATATTTTGTAAGCTTAGCGGCACTTCTTTGTTTACGATACGCTGCGCTAAACCTTCAACGATAGCCGTCTTGCCTGTTCCGGGTTCACCTATAAGAATAGGATTATTCTTAGTTTTACGGATCAAAATCTGCATGGCGCGCTGAATCTCTTCATCTCTTCCGATGACAGGATCGAGCGAACCCTCTCTTGCTTTCTGATTGAGGTCGATGCCGTATTGGGCCAGTGCTTCAAGTGTTTCATCTGCGCTTTGAGAATCAATCTGCTTGCCTCCCCGGATCGACTCAAGTGTTTTTTTAAATTCGGAGATATCAATATATTTTCCAAAAACACCTTTCATGAAACTTTCTTGAATATTGGCAATCAGCCAAGAATCAACTGCCAGATACTGATCCCCGTTGGCTGCCATTACCCCTTCGGCTGCCTGTAAAGACCGTACAAGATTTTGAGAGAGCTTAATATTTTCTTTGGTAACAGTCGATACGGCGGGCAACTTATTGGCGATGCTTTTAGCTTCAAGCTCTATGGCGGCTTTATCTGCATTCATTTTATTGAGTGTTTGGTGCAGCACAGAACCGCTATTGGTCAACTGCGCCCAAATAAGATGTACGGGCTCCACTTCAGGATTTTTATTATGCAACGCAAGCGACAAACCTGATTCGATAGCGCTTGTCATTTGGTGTGTAAGTTTTTCTAATATATTTTTCATACCTTTCCTTCTAGTACTTGTAATAGTATAATTCTGAATAAATTATACATCTTTAGTCAATGTGTGTCAAGTTTCTTTCGTATTTTTGTTAAATGATATTTTTATGTATCTAAAACCATACAAATCATTCCTTGATTCAAAAGCCTACTCTTAGATATTTTTAAATAAAATTATGAATCTGTATACCATATCTTAAAAAGTATGAACAAATACGCTTAATACACAGTAAAAGAGTATAAATGATTAAAAAAAGCAAAAGAGTGATTGCGTTAGGATTATTTTCCACCATAACTGCTGCCTACCTTTTTGGCAGTTTTGCAGAAGCAAAGAGCACTGCTGAAAAATCTACCGCCAAAGAAAAACTCGAAGCCTATATTAAATTCACACAGATACTAAACATTATCGAAAATCAATATGTCGACGATGTTAATACTTCTGCCCTGGTAGACAAAGCGCTCAAAGGACTCATGACCAACCTGGATGCCCACTCAACCTATATGGACGCAAAAGATTATAAAGATTTGACCGTCCAAACCAAAGGAGAATTTGGAGGACTGGGCATCTCTGTAGGAATGAAAGACGGCGCACTGACCGTAATTGCACCGCTTGACGGCACACCGGCTTTTACTGCCGGTGTTAAAGCCGGGGATATCATTCTCAAAATCGACAACAAAGCAACGATAGGTATGAATATTGATGATGCCGTTAAACTTATGAGGGGTAAACCAAAAACAGATATTGTTTTAACGCTTATCCGAAAAAATGAACCTAAACCGCTAGTCATAAAAATCACAAGAGATATCATCAAAATACAATCAGTCTATGCAAAAACAATTCAGACTGATGAGCAAATTCTCTACCTGGGTATCACTTCTTTTGATCAAAAAGTGGTTGAGGATGTCCAAAAAGCCCTTAAGGAGCATTCTAAAACCAAAGGGATTATACTTGATCTAAGAAACAACCCCGGCGGTTTGCTTGACCAAGCGGTCGGACTGGTCGATTTGTTTATCGACCAAGGAGTTATCGTTTCCCAAAAAGGTAAAACCAAAGAAGAAAATATCACTTTTGAAGCGCACAAAGAAAATACTGACACAACAACGCCTATTGTAGTCATCGTTAACGGCGGCAGTGCAAGTGCGAGCGAGATCGTCAGCGGCGCGCTTCAAGATTTTAACCGCTCTGTCACGGTAGGAGAAAAAACTTTTGGCAAAGGTTCAGTGCAGATAGTCATGCCTATCGGCAAAGAAGAGGCATTAAAGCTGACCGTAGCAAGATATTATCTGCCAAGCGGACGTACGATTCAAGCTGAAGGCGTTACGCCCGATATCATAGTTCATTTTGGAAAAATAGAACAAAACGATGATCCTGTTTTACTTAAAGAAAAGGATCTCAGCAAGCATTTGACCAGCGAACTTGAAAAAATAGAAACGACAAAAAAAATTGAAATCGATGCAAATACCACGATAGGCGAAGACAATGCAACCAAAATAGATGAAACAATCATTACTGAAGAGCAACTCTATAATGACGCTCAGCTTAAAAGCAGTATGGATATTCTCAAAGCACTTATTATTACAAACAAAGGGAAAAAGTAATGGCAAACAAAGCAATAAAAAAAACACTTGTCTATGAAGGCAAAGCCAAAAAAATATGGTCGACCGACGATGAAGCACTTTATATCTCAGAGTTTAAAGACGATCTGACAGCATTTAACGGAAAGAAAAAAGCTACAGAAGAAGGCAAAGGCGCCCTCAATAATAAAATTTCAACAGAGCTTTTTAAATATCTTAACAATAAAGGTATCTCTACCCATTTTATTGAGATGATTGACGACAACCATATGCTTCACAAAAAAGCAGATGTCATTTTAATTGAAGTGATTGTAAGAAACATTGCTACGGGGAGTCTAAGCAGAAACTTGGGTATTCAAGACGGAAAAGTGCTTCCTTTCACTCTGGTCGAATTTGATTATAAAAATGATGCGCTTGGAGATCCAAAACTCAATGACCAGCACTGTCTTATTCTTGAGTTGGTCAAAGATACTTCCGAACTTGAATATATCCGCTATGCGGCAAGAAGGGTCAATGAACTTCTTAAAGCATTTTATGCGCAACGCAATCTTACTTTGGTGGACTTCAAGCTGGAGTTTGGCCGAGACATTAACGGCAACATCATTCTGATCGATGAGTTAAGTCCGGATAACTTTAGACTCTGGGATAGCACCAGCGGTGAAAAAATGGATAAAGACAGATTCAGAGAAGGCTTAGGAGGACTAAAGGTTGCCTACGAAGAAGTACTCAATAGAATACTTGGAGTCAAATAGCCATTGCAAGCCAAAAGATTGGCCGACTCAAACATACAATTTGGTAAAAATTAGCCATACATTAAACAAAAAAAGCAAGGAGAAAAAATGAAAGCTATCGTAAACGTATTTTTAAAAGAAGGCGTACTTGATCCGCAGGGAAAAGCTGTACATCATGCACTTACTTCACTTGGTTTTAACGATGTAAAAGATGTGCGGGTCGGAAAGCAGATTATACTTGAGCTTACCGCAACGGATAAATCAAAAGCGGAAGCAGAAGTCACAGAGATGTGTGAAACACTGCTTGCAAACACAGTTATTGAAGATTACAATATAGAGATAGCATAATGAAAGTTGCGATCTTAAGATTTCCGGGAACAAACTGCGAATTTGATACAAAGTATGCATTTGAAAAATTGGGGCACACGACCGAGATTGTATGGCACGAAGAAAAAACGTTGCCAGAGGGAATAGACTTAGTGGTGGTTCCGGGCGGTTTTTCTTATGGGGATTATCTTCGTTCAGGTTCAATCGCTAGATTTTCGCCTGTAATGCAAGCAGTGAAAACCTATGCAGATCAGGGAGGCAAAGTGCTTGGTATTTGTAACGGTTTCCAGATCCTTACAGAAGCAGGACTTTTACCCGGTGCGCTCAAGCGCAATGATAATCTTCATTTTATCTCAAAGTATCAAAATCTTTGTGTCGTCAATAATGACAATACTTTTTTAAATAAATGCAACAAAGGCGAGGTGCTCAATATACCTATCGCTCACGCTGATGGAAATTACTATATTGATGATGCAGGACTGAAACAACTTGAAGAAAATAAACAAATTTTACTTCGCTATTGTGACAAAAAAGGAAATCCTGTTGTTGTTAACGGCTCTGTATCCTCTATTGCGGGTATATGCAACAAGGCTAAAAATGTCTTTGGCCTCATGCCGCATCCCGAACGCGCTCTAGAGTCCATCCTCGGTTCAGAAGATGGAATCAAGATGCTAAAAGGCTTTGAAAACTGATGTCTGTATTTCGTTTTTTTTGGGCAACATGGAGCTTCATTCTAATTTTTGCTTCTTTGCTAAATGCCCACAGCGAATATAAATACAGCTATATGCCAAAAAAGGTTTATGAAAATCAGATCTTTCCTGTTACTGTGATGGTTATAAAAAATGAGAATGCACAGACTCCTACATTCTCATTTGATTCAAGCAGTTCAACGCAGCCGCTTTTTAAAACACCGCTTAATGTTAAAAACGGGAGTGACAACTTCTATACATTTTACTTTAAAGCTTCGAAAACTGATATACCTATCCCAAGACTCTTTATCTCTTCTGCTGCACAAGATACTTCTCTTGACGGACAAACAATCCAGCTAGCCAAACTTCAAGGAAGAAAAGATTTTTCCGGTGTGCTTGCAGCTGATATGAAGATCAAAAATAATCAGGTGTCAAACTATGACGAATCCCATCATTTGCTCACACTTTCAATTGAAGCCTACGAAGCAAATCTTGAAGATATGCGTCTTAAAAACGTCATAGAGTGTGGCATTGAGGATCTTAATCGCGATCAAGCAAAAGTGCAGGCCGAGTTTTATGTGGTTTTGCCTCTTTCACAAAAAATGCTCACTTTTAC
>KB226921.1_pt64 | contig 29661 bp, 24 predicted proteins | sample 524768 | NCBI WGS metagenome assembly AMQJ01 (sample SAMN00998488, study PRJNA167727) | sediment metagenome | isolation source: subsurface aquifer sediment | place: USA: Rifle, Colorado | collected Aug-2009
AGAAAATTTTAATAAGAAAATATTGTGAGGATAAATCGAAAACAGATTGTCCATATCGTTGTAAAAATCAAAAGCGTATTGATCGGGAAAATCGGTTTTGTTTTGCGACCAAACAAGGTAAATGGTAGAGCCGGGAAGGTATTCCCATCGAGCAACCAGATTGGATTGGAACTGAATAAACTTAAAGTTGGGATTTTCCAAATATCCATCCACAATTCCGTCAGTATTCATATCAATTCCAAAATTTTCATCGGGCTGAGTGGCCATAAAACGATCGGAATAAACGGAGGCAATTGGGTTTGTTACATATTTAAAGTTGCTGTATTCGCCTGTTGAGATAAATGGTTGAGCATAAAATTGGATACTAAAATCGGGCGTAAGCCCATAATCCATGCGCAATTGAGCTACAAAAGTTTTTTGTTTTATTTCGGCCAAAAAATAGCGGTCTTGTCCGGCAATGTTCAGTTCACCGATGTATTGCAATTGATTGCTGTTGTGACGAAGCGATGGTTGAAGCGAAACGAGCAATTGATCTACCGGCCGATAGTTGATCGACACGGAATAATTCTTCCGAAGGCTTGAGTTTTCGGCGCCAACTGTAGAAGAAATATTGAGCGAAACATTCAAGTTTTTTCTTCGGTCGGATGATATATTTCCCCAATAATTGAGTGTTGGCGGGTTTTTAAATAATGGGCCACCACGAAGCAAGGTTTTACTCAAGTGGCTGGTATTGTAATTGCCGCCCATTGAAACAGACCAAAAATTATTGAACTGAGAGCTAATGTTCATATCGCCGCCCATTCCAAGGTATTTTCCACTGAAATCGTAGGAACTATAATGGACAGCTTCCATACTCAATTTGCGAAAAACAGAGATTGGTTTTGGAATGTTGTATTCGGCCCAAACAATTTCTGTCATGTCGTCGGCTTCGCGTAAATAGCCAAGATCGTTCAGCTCAAAACCGGGCGATTGCCAGCTGTACCATGCAATATAACTCCAACCTCCGCTTGTTTGTTTCCCCATCCAGACACTTCCGGAATGTCCACTTAGCGTTTTTAAATTTGGACTAAATTCAGTATGTTCTGAATCGGGTCGTTGGTAATAGCGTGCCGAAGCAAGTTGAAGATCAGAAATGGCTTGCGTGCTTCCTTGTATATGGCTTCCCAATAATTTTATCGAAAAGGTATATTTTCTGTCTTTCCATTGATGGTCAAAATTCAAACCGCCGGTATAAGCAGCAGTAGGGAGTATTTCTAAATGAACGTCGTCGATTTTGCGATTTGTGGCGGTGATCATTCCGCCAATTTTTGTGTTTCCCTGATTGAAATCTTTTTCGATTCGACTCACAAAATAATTTGTGAGCGGTTCTACGGTATATTTTTCGATTGAATTATCCGCCAAGGAAATGCGCGCGTGTTCAACATTGGTCACACTTTCCAAAACCCCGATAGATAAGCCGCTTTTTGTTTTTCCGGTAATCTTTGCCGCTCCCAAAATAGAAGTGTTCTCTGGCATATCCAAAAAATTGTAAGTCTCTGGATAATAGGATGGCTTCTTTCCAATTCGGCGCGAATAAAATAAATTGCCCGACGAATTGTTGCCTTCGCCCAATCGAAGCGGAAAATTGTAGATGTTGCGCCCTTCAATAAAAAAAAGTCGCTTTTCTTCAAAATAACTTTCGAAAGCGGAAAGATTGACTTCGGACGGGTCGGCTTCGACCTGTCCGAAGTCAGGGTTAATGGTGAGGTCTAAGGTGAGGTTGTTTGTAAGCCCAATTTTTGCATCGAGTCCAACGCGGCCATGCAATTCTTTCCCGTCGGTAAAAGGATCTCCTTCTTCTTCTTGAAACGATTCTGCCGATGCAACCACATAAGGCGTGATGTCAAATTGTTTTTTCGGTTTAATATTCTCCAGTCCATGCAATTCGCCAAAGCGACTGACATATCCAGCTTCTTGATTTGAGATAGCTTGCCAGAGGCTGCGCTCTTCTTTGCGATATACATATCGCTTCACTTGCAAGCCCCAAATCTGATTGCTTTCTTCGCTGAAACGCAATTGTGTGAACGGGATTTTAATTTCGGCTATCCAGCCGTCTTTTCCTATGCTTGTTTTGAGATACCAAATAGGATCCCAAGTTTGATCGCTATGAAAATTGTCGCCGCTATATTTTTCATCGTTTTTTACTCCGGCAACGGTGGCCGTAAACGAATAGGCGGTGCTAAAATCGTGATAGCTGTCGAAAGCCACTTCTATCCAATCGCCCTGAAAACTGTCGTGGCGCGACATTCTTTTTACTATTTCCTCCGGATTTTTGTCCAATGCTTTTACGGCAATGTAGATGAAATCATCGTCGTACAAAATGTTGAAAAGTGTTTCTTGATCGGGTTCTCCGCCATTCAATGGCTGATATTGGGTGAAAGAATCTTCCCATTTTCCTTGTTCCCACGCCGAATCGTCGAGCAATCCATCAACTTTTGGAGATTCACCGCTTATTTTTTTGGTCGTATAGCTTCTTTTTTCTTGTGCCGCAATTTGGGTAGCAAACACAAAAAATACCAAAATAATAAGTATGTAAGGCTTCAAAAACACATTCATCGGCGGCTATTATTCAATATCTGTGCCAGCTTTTTTAAGTAAAAGACAATGAAATAGTTATGACAAATCAGTTATCAAAATCGCATAAAATAAGTGTACGATATTAAATAAAAAACGTACGTTTTCGAACACATCAAAAATTGAATGAATGGTGCTTTTTAAGATCTAAAAAAGACTGAATGAGTCTTTGCCTAAGGTCTTTTCTTTGGCAATAATTTGATCTAAATAAGGCGATAGGAAAAGAAATCCCATACCGAAATATACATTTATGGAAGTTGGAAACTGACCCATCACAGCATTTCCGTAGTTCGCTAACAAAATCCCCATAATTCCGCTTAGAATGGCCATCATACGGGCTTTCAGTTCGTGGTCATGAATTCTGTACATAATCAGGAAGCCACTTTTGAGAACTATAAAGAAAAGAATGAAAAAATGCAAAGTCAAACCAATAGCGCCATTTTCGGCCCAAATTAAAACATACCAACTGTCGGTAGCAATATTTGCCAAGAATCCATTCGGAACATATTTTTGAGCGCGTACTCCGGCATGACCAACGCCACCGCCAAGTGGGCGCGAGGCTAAGTAGGATTTTAAAATTCGTTGATTTTCTAAGCGAACCTGAAAACTTGCATCTTGATCCGGGTGAAAAGCAGTTCGGAAGCGAGCTACTTGATAATTTGATTGCAAAATGGTGGTATATGCAAAAAAGACATAAACGGCAACTCCTGTTGCGGCACCCAATGAAATGAGACGAACATTTTTTGTTAAGATTAAATAGGTAAAAAACCCGAGCGCCGGAACGGCAATCGCTCCGCGTGTTCCTGAAATCAGCATTCCATAAAGGCCAAGCAATGCTACCACGCCAAAAAAAAGTTTCTTTTTCATTTTTTTTGTTTCGTAGGCAATGATTCCACCCATCACCAACGCATGGGCTTGCGAGGCTCCAAATTGACCGGCATCACTTAAAAAAGAAAATACGCGAAGTTTTCCAAACAGGAGATGGGTTTCATAAGCGCCTGCATCCAGCCATCGTTGTTCGGCAAAATCCAAACCGATTAACTGCTGCATTGCACCTTTGAGCGAAGCCAGAATAGTCATACTACCCCAGATGTACAAAAAGATTTCTAAATCTTTCGGACTTCGCATAAGCAATAATACAAGGGGAATTCCGAAGAAAAAGTAAAGAGCTATCCCACGCATGGTATAAAACCAAGCTTGAAAACTGACCGCTTCCGGGTTTAGAATTTCTAATCCTATCCAGCCCATCCAAATGGCTGCCAATAGGCTCACATCTTTCAACATGGGTTTCCAATCCACTCCTTGGTAAAAATGTTTAAAAATGACGGCTATCAGAGCCAAAATAAAAAGACCATCAGCAGCAAGTCCAAAAGGAATTGCAGGTCCGGTATAGCGGGGAAGACCATTGATAAAATAGCCGGCAAATTGAATGGCGAAAAGGGCGATTTTGGGAATATGAAAGACGCGATTGACAAAAATGAGAATAAAAGGAAGTACAAGAAGTATTGCAATGAGCGAAATCCCACTCGATGACATTAATTTTCCTATCAATAGCGAAACTAAAATAACCAGCAAGATTGCAATAGGATGTTGCAATTGAAGAGCGCCCGTATTTTTATGAAAAGGATTTTGCATCAGCGTAAAGTCGAATTTCCTTGTTGATCTTCAATTCTTTTTTTTCGGGTTTCTAAATCTTTCCGATTCAATTCGGCTTTTTTTTCTTCATTTTGTTTTTCCTGACTCTTTGCCTCTTCGGCCATAATTGAAGCGTAAACAGCCACAGCGGCTAAAATCAATGCTACGAATATGGGCCAGGTAATCATTTATTCTTGTTTTAGAAATAGTTGGGTCAAAAGGATTCCATCGTTGTACAAAACAACAATATATTCGGCCGCAGGCAGATATTCAATCGGAATTGTTCTTGAATTTTCGCCTTTGGAAAAAAAATTATTTTGAAAAATATCGAAGGTTTTTCCGTCGATGGAGACCAATTTTAGGCTCAGTTTTTGGTCGGCTGAAAGATTAAACCGAATTAAAATTGAATTTGTTGCCGGATTTGGCGATAAGCGGAATGATGAATTTGGAATGTTTTCGATCTGGTGAGTGGATGTAATCAGTTGATATTCATAAGCACCGATGTCGAAGTACGTTTCGAAAGGACGATTGTAATTTTCTATATCAAAATAAACTCCGTAGTTGCTGAGGTTAAAACCTGCATTTACAGCCGGCGAATTATTTGTGAGGTGATAGTTGTGAGCCGTTGTATCGGCAAAGTATTGATTTTTTGAAGAACGGTCAAAAATATTGTTAGTGAGATACACGGCTGATCCGTCTAAATAATTGTGAACATAGGCATCAGAGGCTTGGTAGTTTACCGAACCTAAATTTGCGTAGAAATCGTAGGCGCCGGGATTGAGAATGAGGTTGTTGACAATGCGGTGAATCTCGCCATGTGCGTTCATAATCCGAATTCCGTCGCTTTTGGGATTGACAATGGTGTTGTTGTAAAAGTGAAAAGTAGAGTCGGGCGGTTCGATATAGGTGTATTTTGAAAATATCCCAAATTGCTGTTTTAATGTTTGATCTTCAAAGGCATAATCACGTCCGGCGTTTAGGATGAGGTTGTTAAAAAATTTCTGTCCGCCAGCGCCTTGATTGAGGATTCCGGTTCCTTTTCCATCGATGATTTGATTGTTAAATACATGACAGCGGCTTCCGGTATTGATAATGATTCCCGACATTTGGTAAGTCGCTTCGTCTTGAGAATCTTTGAAAACAAGGTTGTCGTGAATAGTACAGTTATTCAAAGCACTTCCCACCTGAATTCCATCCCAGCCTGTATATTCCACCCGGTTGTTGTTTATTTCAACTCCATCAATAATATGAGGAAAAAGAGTGGCATCGCATGCGCTGATGTATTGTCCAAGAAAAAACGAACTTCCGATATACATTCCTTCGTTGCCTATATGATGGATATAATTGTGATGGATTTTGAGATTGAACATCGTAAAATTAGCGCGATCGGAAGGGAAAATGCAATTCGGATCGGTTTTGGCAACAATTCCGGCAATCTTCACATTTTTTATTTCCAGATATTCTATTTCAAAATCAGTAGATCTTGTCCCAATATCTAATCCGTAACCGTTCACAACATCTTGAATCAGAATTCCATATTCGGTATTTGAATCGCCTGAACCACTTAGAATAATGTATTTTGATTCGGCAAAACGCAGTCCGTAAGTGAGTTCTGAAGAAATAATGCTCTGTCCGCCTTTGTTGATGACAACTATTGGCTCAGTTTCTGTACCAATGATATTTTTAAGATAAAGAGGGCCTCTGGCTCCAGCCATCAAGCACAGCGTATCTCCAGGTTGGAAAGTAAGATTTGTAATAGAACTTGTTTCGGGTAAAATTTCGTAATCGCAATGGAAATTACTTTGCGCTGTCAGTAGGCTCATATTCAGGCTAAGAAAAAGCCAAAGGAGGGTTTGCAGATTCCTTTTATTACTTCCCGAAAAGAAATAATTTAGCATAATCAGCGCGTAAATTCTTTTATTTTATTTGTATAGACTTTCCAGCCTTCAACCCAAATCAAACGGGCTTTTAGTTGCAGTTCTTTTGTTAGATATTGATAGCCAATCACGACTCCAATAAATGTGAAGATAACCGTAACAACCGCAACCATTAAGATCGATTTAAAAATAAAAATGGCAATTAAATCGCCCATGATATTGGCCAAAACCATGTAAATAATTTTGTAAAAATTCTTTCTTGGTTTGTTGATGCTGTCCAATCCAACTCCCGTAAGCCTGTCGATAGGAAGCAGAATTCCATAGAGAGCAAAAACTTTGAAAATAGCCGATGTACTCGCTCCCGAAACCGGATCGATGCCCAGATATTGCTTTCCACCAAGCAGCAACACAAAGAAATCGGAAAAAATAAATCCAAAAACAGCGATGGGAATAAAAAGAATGGTGATGGAGCCTGCATAGCTGTAGAAATAATAGCGCACCATTTTTAGATCGTTTTCGATGCTCGCTTTCGACATTTTTGGAAATGCTGTTGCAGCAAAACTCCGAAGAGGAATTTGAAGCATTTCGGTTAGTTTCAACGGAATACTATAGAGCGCCACCGCAGCAGTGCCAAATGGACTTAAGGCAATGATAAAGGTGTCGGCACTTCGCAAAAGGTTGGTGCCAATCAGAGTCAAAGTGGAATATTTTCCAAAGTTCAGCAGCTTTGCATTGGTTTTTTTATCGGCATAAAAAAGATATTTCAATCCGTCCCAGCCTGCAAAAATGGTGATGAGCGAAACAATGCCCGAAACGGCCAAGTTGAACCAAATAACATAAATCAATTCTAATTTTAACCAAAAAAGATTTATCACTAAACCAAAAAAGAAAAGGGCCGAGCTGAGTGTTCGTACAATAAATATTTGACCAAAATACTGTTTTGATTGCTGTATAGTGAGTGCATTGTTGAATGGCAGATTGAGAAAAGACAAAATGGGATACCATTGAAAGAAAAGCAAGAAGCCCGATTTTTTGATTTGATCAGGAAAAAAATACAAGCAAATATATAAAATGGCAGCAAGCATTATACTTACAACTAAACCAATATACCAATTTGAACCAATTAATTTTTTTTGTTCAGCTTCGTTGGCTCCGCTCAAAAATCTTACCAAGGCGGTACGAGTTATGCCAAATCGAAACATCTCGATAAAGGTGGCGCCAGTCAAAAACAACACCCATTCACCAAAAACTTCTTGGTTGTAACTTCTTGTCAATACAACAAAGGTGAACAATCCAAATACCGCCGTAATCATATTTCCGGCTAAGGATTGGATGTTTTTCTCTTTTGCAATATGGAGGATTTTTTTTATCATTTTCTTAATGAATAACGTTCAAAAAATCGAAGTTGGACTATTTTCTTAACAATTCGGCGAAATCGGCTTCTTTTGCGGGGCAATTCGCCAAGCAATACCTCAAGGGCTTCGGCTTGAACTCCATTTAGAAGAATTACAGGCTCAAATTTCATAAATTGTTTGATACTTGAAAGGCTGTTTTCGTCGGATTTGGTCCAAGGTCTGTTGGCCCGAGTTACCATAATTCCAAAATCGGCGCTTTTTACCAAACTAGGTGGAAATGAACGATGTGTAATGGATGGAATTTCGACTAAAATGAAATCGTAGGAGCCTAAATTGGATTCCATTCCAAGAATATCGTTTAAACTTTGTTTGTTGAAACTTTCGGAGTTAAGGGTGTATTGAAAGATTGGGTTTTTGGAGTGATGCTGAAATTTCGGACGATAATCGGCCAGCGTGTAATTTGCCGATAAAACACGAAATCCAAAATCGTTCAGTTTTTCGCTGAATGCATCCTGAATAAGCGATTTTCCCTCGGTTATCTGCGTGCTGAAAACCAAAATAACGATGGGTTTTTTGGTATGCAAATTTTCGTTTTCGAGCTTCGATCGCAGATTCTGAACCGCTAGCTCCATCAATCGGTTTTTAAGAAAACCGAAATTGACTCCGCTTGTTTTGTCGGAAAGAAGCGGATAGGCCGAAAACAGTTTAAGCCCGGTTAGCTTTTCTGCTCTTTGCGGTGTTTTGATGGTGTTGTCGAAATATTCGAGAACCAAAATAACAAAAAGCACCAAAAACAAGCCTACAATTCCCGCGGCGGCAATGAGCAATTTTCGTTTTGACGATTCGGCCGAAAGCGGAAAATAAGGCGAGTCGACAACTTTGATATTGGATTGCAATTCCAGGTTTTGTTGTTTTAGTTTTGCTAAATTAAGACTGCTCAAAACCGATAGATATTGCTGTTCATATACATTTATTTCCCGTTCAATACGCGATAGCCTTGCTCCCAATGGCGCAAATTGTTCGTAGGTTCTTTGAAAATCCATCCTTCTATCGTGAAGTGCGGCCACTTTGGCTTTGCTTTCTTCGTACAATATCATATTATTGAGCCATTGAGCCAACATTTCGTTGGTATTTACTCCTTGAGCCGAATATTGCAATCGAAAAACACTGTCAACGCTTCTGCTGATTTTTTTTCGCAAATTCAGCTGAACATTTTTCAATTCTTTAATGGCCTGAATGGTTTTTGGATCGGGCGAATCGTTTAGCTCATTAACGGCAATTTTGTAGGTAACGTCCGAAAGTTGGTTTCTGTATTCCAACATGTCCGTATTTAGTTTTGCAACTCCTTTTTGATTTTTGAGTTGTTTTTCCAAATTTTTAAGTACTGAATCGGCAGCTGTACTGAGCATCAATTGATCGTAATAGCGGGTTTCGAGTATTTGTTTTTGTTCGGAAATATGACGTGTTTGCTCGTAATAGTTGATAATATTGTTTTCCTGATTAAAAGTAAGTAGTCTGTTTTCGGCGGCTTGCAAATTCAGACTCGATTCGGCTACTCTTTGTTCGAAGTAGGCCACCACATTGTCGCTTTGGTTTTCTTTTAATTTTTTGTAATTTTCCTTAAATGCGCTGATAGTAAAATTGAGCGTTTGCTTGCAGATTCCCGGATCGGAAGTCTTGAACGACAACTCCATCAAATCGCTTCCTTGAACTCGTTTTGCCGAAACAGCACTCACTGCCTTCATGCTGTAAAATTTATGTCCAAAATTCAGCAGTTTGTATATGTAATTGGTGTCGTTATCAGCATAATAATCTTTAAATCGTTTCAATGTTTGAGCAAATCCCAGGCTGTCTATTTCTGCTTTTACATAAAAAGAGGTATCGGCAATATACAAGGGAATTGTGTCCGATTGTCCGTTTTTGTTCTTGAAAGAGATGTAGTCTGCTTGGTCGTAAATCAATCGACTTCCCGCTTCCAAATCGGTATTCACAATCAGATTCATGTTCATCAAATCGCTGGCCGGAATGCCTAGTTTAGAAGAAACTGAAAAGAGCGATTCGCCTTCGCTCACCAGATAGATTTTGTTTTTAGTAAAGTGTTGTTTCTGCCTCAAGCCCGAAGTGTCGTTCAAAATTTGAGGAATGTTTTTTTGTTGCAAACTGCCTGGCGAATCATCGCCGCGAATCACCATGTCTTTGATGTATTGAGGCACAAGTTCTTGCAAATCGTTGTACGATTGTCGGGAAATGTATTGCGGATCGAATGTTTTTAAACTCAAACCTTGAATAAATAAACTTAATGCAACTTCTTGATGTGTTTCGCGCGATTTGAATAAATTGATAATATTGTCAAACTCCATCTTGGAACCAAAAAAATCCAAGCGCGATTCGGCTTGCGATTCCAAGGACAATCCAGAGCCTAAGCCTGTGTAAATGATTGCGGAGGAAGAATAAAATTTCACTTCGTTGCGTGTGCCAAAATAAACAAGCCCTACAAAAATGGCAGGAACCAAGATCAAGATCAAAAGATTTTTTTGTATTAACTTAAGAAACTGAATGATATCCATTACTCCCAATTATTTAGTTCGTTAAACTTGATTCCGGTAAGTTCTTGAAGCATAACATACGCATTGATAAAACCTGTTTTGCTGTCCACATAACGATATCGGGCTCTGGCCAGATTGTCCCGAATTCTCGACAAATCGTCGAGGCCAATTTTACCATTTTGGAATTCTCTATCCGCCATTTCTGCTGTCAACTCCGAAAATTCGATGTTGTCGATGTCCAGCTTAAGCATGTTTTGCTGAATGATTAGATTGTTGTAAAGGTTAATCACATTGGCCCGAATGTTTTGGCGGTCTTCAAGCATTTTCTCCATATTGCGTTCCACACGCATCTTCCCTATTTTGATCAAATTGCCTCTGTCCCACAAATCCAGAATGGGAAGCCGTAGATTGATACTTACTGTTTGTCGGCCTTGATTGGTTGTTCCCAGAGTTCCTACTTCATTTCCATATTCGTCTTGAATAAAAACCAAGCTCGTCCATGCGCCTTCCGAAACCATTCCTTGAAGTGTAACCGATTTTGACCAATCTCTTTTGATTGATTTTAATTCGTATTCGGTAATCTTTATCTCTTTGTCCCAGTATTTCAATCGATGCGAATTGATCAATGCCGAGTCGATGAGTACATCCAAGGCAGGGATTTTTTTTGTTATATCATCCGTAATTGGATTAAAAACATTTTCGTTTGAAACTTGAACGTCCTGAGCATTTAGCTTAAAGGGAAGGGCAAACAACAATAGTGAAACAAACACAATATTTAGATGAAAACAGAAAAAGCGAAGATGAGTTTGGTTTTGCATAGAGCCCATTAGTTTGCACAAATTTAAAAAAAATACAATCGGATTAAACGCTTCCTTTTTGTATGAAAATTTTCAATGTGCGAAAGATTAATTTGGTGTCGCCCCAAAACGAATTGCTTTCTGCATAGGTATTGTCTAGCTCAAAACGTTCTTCTTCCGACATGCCGCCGTCTTTTCCACGTAGTTCCACTTGCCACAAACCTGTAAGCCCGGCAGCCGCTTTAAAGCGACGCGACCAGCGCGATTTGGTGATGGCATTGGCTTCGCCAACCGGAAGTGGACGATTTCCAACAATCGACATATCGCCTTTCAAAATGTTGATCAATTGAGGAAGTTCATCAATGCTGGTATTGCGAATAAATTTTCCGACTTTCGTAATTCTCGGGTCGTTTTCTACCTTTAGAAAAGCCGCTTTGGCATTTTTTTTCTTTATGTAGAAATATTCGCAAATTTCGGTGTTGTCGTCTTGTTTCAGTGTGGGCGAACAAAAAACGCCCTGTGGTAAACTTTTACATCTTGGGCATTCATCGCCTAAATCTTCGCCTTGGTATTGATTCAAATGTTCAACTTCTTTGAGCCTTTTATCGGCATCTTGATACATTGAACGGAATTTGTAAAATCCAAATTCATGAAAATTTGCGCCTACTCTTTTCGATGAATAGAACACTTTTCCTTTGGATTCCATCCGAATGGCGATCATAGTTCCTATCAATACGGGCGATAAAGCCAACAAGGCGCCACCCGACATAATAATATCAAAACTTCTTTTTAGGAAAGGCGTTTTGTAGGGATGACTTTCTAAATCTTCGATGGTCTTTTTTACGTTCGCCTGAGAATAGCTTGCTTTGAATTTTTTTAAAAATTCGATGCGTGCAATCAAATTTTCAATATGAAGCGGAAAAGCATAATAATCGTCCACTTTATTAGTACGTGCCATGGCTCTGGAAGCGAATTCAAATCTTTGAGCCACAACGATAAATGGAATTTTGTTCAGCAAATTATGAAATTGCATATGATTGAACAAGGCAAATGCATTCATTCCTTTTATTCCCAACGAGCATAAAACTGCATCGAGTTCGTCGTATTCCGAAATATGATTGTTTATCCACTGAATGGCTGCCAGCCCATTGTCTTTTACCAGCAAATCGATGTTTGAGTTGCCGGATAATTGTTCAATAGTCGCTAAATTATTCCCAATATACAAAATTCTTTCAACTTTTGGTTCTTCCATAACTGAGGAGTTTATAGGTGGTTAATGTCCTTTACGCATTTTGTATAGATCGATGGATTTCAATCTTCTTTTCACTCGGGCCAGCAATTCTTTTGGGTTGAAAGGTTTGATAATGTAATCATCAGCTCCGGATTCAAAACATTTTATCCTGTCGTCGCTGCTTTCTTTTCCCGAAAGCATGAGCAGAGGAATATCGTCGAAAAATCCGCTGGCTCGAATCTGTTTGATAAATTCAAAACCATTCATGATGGGCATTTCGATGTCGCAAACGATTAAATCGGGAATTACACCGGTTTGCATAGAAGCAAGAGCCAACTCTCCATTTGGGAAAGTTTCGATTTCGAAATCTTTTTTAAAAGTGTTTTCAATGATAAAGCGAATGCTTTGTTCGTCGTCGATTGCAAAAATTGTCTTTTTCATTTTCTTTCTTTTCGTTCATCTACATCCGCTTTTTTCGGTTACGCGGCTAATGGACAAATATAATGAAATTTATTTCCACAAACAATAAAATTAAAATCGAAAAACAAACGCTACACGTCTTTGTTTAATAGGGCAATATGCAATTGCAATTCGTCGCGCAATCGGGCAGCTTGAATAAAATCGAGTTCTTTTACAGCCGCTTCCATGTCTTTTCTGAGTTTGCGGATGGCTTTTTCCAATTGAGCTTTTGATAAATACGCCAAAGCCGGATCGGCAGCAATGGAGCCGGGATTGGGTTCTATATATGCTTTTTTCTCAGTTCCGCTTTCAAATGCATTGCCTAATGGTTTTATGATGGCCGTAGGAGTGATGTTGTTTTCGATATTGTATCGAATTTGAAATTCGCGTTTCCGACTCGTTTCGTCAATGGTTTTTTGCATTGAATTGGTAATTTTATCCGCATACATAATCACCAAAGAGTTTAGATTTCTAGCTGCACGTCCTGCTGTTTGAGTCAAAGATCGTTCCGATCGTAAGAAGCCTTCTTTGTCTGCATCCAAAATGGCTACCAGCGAAACTTCGGGCAAGTCTAAACCTTCGCGCAATAAATTGACTCCTACCAAAACATCTACCATACCTTGTCTTAGGCTTTGCAAAATTTCTACACGTTCCATAGTGTCCACATCCGAATGAATATAAGCCGTTTTTATATTTAAATTTAATAGGTATTTCGAAAGCTCTTCGGCCATGCGTTTGGTCAATGTGGTAACTAAAATGCGCTCTTTCAGTACTATACGTTTCTGTATTTCGTTCAATAAATCGTCTATTTGATTTTCGCTCGGACGAACCTCAATTGGAGGATCGAGCAGTCCTGTTGGACGTATAAGCTGTTCAACAACAATACCTTCGCATTTTTGAAGTTCGTAATCGGCCGGCGTTGCGCTCACATAAATTACTTGGTTTGTGATGGCTTCGAATTCGTCGAATTTCAAAGGGCGATTGTCCAAGGCCGAAGGCAGACGAAATCCGTATTCTACCAAAGTTTGCTTGCGCGAACGGTCGCCTCCATACATGGCGCGTATTTGTGGAAGAGTTACGTGCGATTCGTCAATGATGGTGATATAATCTTCGGGAAAATAATCCAAAAGGCAAAATGGCCTGCTTCCGGCTTTTCGACCATCAAAATAACGAGAATAGTTTTCGATGCCGGAACAATAACCAAGTTCTTTCAACATTTCGATGTCGTAAATCACTCTGTCTTCCAATCTTTTGGCGCTCGTCAAGTCTTGCGATTCTTTGAAAAAGTCTATTTGTTTGAACAAATCGTCCTGAATCGATTCGATGGCCGATTTCATTTTGTCTTTTGTGGTAACAAAAATATTGGCTGGATAAATGGTAATTTGATCCATCTGAACGATGGTTTTTCCATTTTCGGGATCAATTTGTTCCAAGCTTTCAATTTCATTTCCCCAAAATCCAATTCGAAAAGCCGTATCGGCATAGGCCGGAAAAATATCTACCGTATCTCCTCTTACACGAAAAGTTCCTCTCGAGAACTGAACCTCCGAACGCGAATACAAGCTGTCCACAAATTGCAAAAGGAGTTTCTTTCGTTCTACTCGATCTCCTTTTTTTATCAGAATCAGGTTGTTGGCAAAATCTTCCGGATTCCCAATTCCATAAATACACGACACAGAAGAAACTACAATCACATCTCTTCGTCCGGAAAGTAGGGAAGAAGTGGCACTCAATCGCAATTTTTCGATTTCCTCATTGATGCTTAAATCTTTTTCGATGTAGGTGTTTGAACTTGGAAGGTAGGCTTCGGGTTGATAATAATCGTAATACGAAACAAAATATTCGACCGCATTGTCGGGAAAAAACAACTTGAATTCGTTGTAGAGTTGTGCTGCAAGTGTTTTGTTGTGCGAAAGAACCAAAACCGGTCTGTTGACTTCTTGGATGACATTGGCAATGGTAAAAGTTTTGCCCGATCCCGTTACTCCTAAAAGCACTTGAGCCTCATCGCCTCTTCTCAAACCTTCTGTAAGTTGAATGATGGCTTGAGGTTGGTCGCCTGTTGGTGAAAAAGTGGAATCAAGTTTAAAGTTCATTCTGAAAGCTTTGTGCAAAAATAGGAAAGAAATCGGGGTGGAAAATTATTTAAAAGACATTTTGATGGTGCTCATAATTGGAAAATGATCCGATTTTTCAAAGTGTCCAATTTCAAAAGAATTCACCTTAAAAATGGTGTCATTCAAAATAAAATCAATTCGCATAGCTGGAAGTTTGCCATTGTATGTATTTCCATATCCTTTTCCTTTTTCGACAAAAGCATCCGTTCGGCCTGCTGCCAATTTATGATAGGTATAAGTTCCGGGCGTATCATTGAAATCGCCACAAATGAGCATTGGATAAGGGCTTTTTGCAATATTTTCCAATACTTGGTTCACTTGTATATTCCTGATTTTGGAATAACGCGCCAGTTTTCCGACCAACGAGTTGATTTGTGTAGTCGTTTGTTCGTCGATAGTGGTTTCGGGCGAATAAAAGATTTCGTATTCATTCTTGCCAAAATGATTGGATTCCAAATGCAGATTGTAAACACGGAGCGTGTCTTCGTGGTATTTGATGTCGGCGATCAAAGCGAAAATCTTGCCGTGATGCCTCAGCTCTTCGGTATGGAGGATTGGAAAATCTGAAAGTATGAGCAGTAAATCTACAAATTTGAAGCGGCTTTTTTCTAAATAGGGCGTTGCTGCAAAATAAGGTTTTTGAAGTTGCCCTTGAAAATCTTTTATGGTGTTTACTCCTTTGGTGGGATAAGTCTGGAATTCTTGCAAACAAATGATGTTTGCATTTTGATTGTCGAGATAATTCTGAATGGCCAGACGGACTTCCTTATCGGCATATTTTTCGTTGTTGTTCGATAGATTTTTTACATTGAACGACACTATTTTTACGGTTTCGTCCGTAGGCTCACTTGATTGGTTGTTGAATTGAAAATGAGTTTGAATGGTATTAAATCCGACTAAAATGGCTATGAAAGAATAAAGAAAATTTTTGTTTAAAAGGATTATCCAGAATAGGACAAACAATATATTTACAAGCAACAGAGCAGGATAGATGATGCCAAGAATGACAAATATCCATAAGATTGTTGGCGGAACGAAAGGAGCGATGTAGGCTAAAAGTAGCAATGCTACAAACAGGAAATTAAGCCATAAAGTAAACCGGATTAAAAAATTTTTTCTCGCTTTTGCCATTGAACAAAACTAAGAAAATTAGCATTCGAATGAGCGATTCGCAAATAATAAGAGATGACATTTTTGGTGTCATCTCCTAAACTAATTTCCAATAAAAATGAACTATGAGAAAGTCCTTAAGCTGGTGGTTATTCTTTTAATTGTCGAAAGCCTTGCATTGTGTCACAAAGATAGGCGCACTCTGGGGCTGATTCCTAACGATTCAATTGTAAAAACGAGAGAAATTGATTAGAATTTGTCCAGATGATGGAAAGTGTTTATTTAAAATATTTTAATCGAGCTTAGGCGAATTATTGCTATTTAAGTAGTTTATAATCAATAGATTAAATTTATTGTGGAAATATATTTAATTGAGTTACTTTAGACAAATGCGTTTGGCTCTAGAAGAGATATTTAATTTTTAAACTTTGTATTCTCGTTGGTATTGCTTATTTTTGGATACAAATTGATAAGAATGTTTCTCATCTACACCCCACAAATTTCCAAAAGACTGAATTACATTTTTAAGCTTTTCTTTAAAGATATCATTCGAGTCGATTACATTGTTTCGTCCGATAAGGAAATGTTCGACAAATTTGAAGGGGCAAAAATGGTTTATGGAACAAATTCGCTTGGCCATACTCTTTTTTTTGGTGCATCAAAATTTCTGTTCGAAAGCGGGCTAAATTCGCAGGAACTGAATCCTGTCGAATACAAAGACATTCCAGCTCCATTTCCTATTTATCATAAAGGAAGTTTGCTCCCGTTTGATGTTTTTGCCGCTTCGTTTTATTTCGCAAGTCGCTACGAAGAATATATGCCATACCGCAAAGACGAATACGGTCGATTTACTGCTCACGAAAGCTATGCATATAAAAATGGATTCTTATCGAAACCGGTTATCAATGTTTGGGCTTACGAAATTGTTGAGTTGATTCAAAATGTATATCCCGATTTTCGTGCCAATTTCCAGAAATTCACCTTTATTCCTACCTACGACATTGATCAAGCGTGGTCGTTCAATCAAAAAGGATTTACGCGAAATGCGGGTGGTTTTTTGAAGTCGATATGGAATTTTGATATGGAGCGATTGGGTCAGCGTTTTCGGGTTTTATACATGGGCGAAAAAGATCCTTTTGACACCTACGATTTTCAGTTTCAGATGCAAAACCAATACAAATTGCAGCCTGTTTATTTTATTCTGTTTTCTCTATTGGGTCCGTTTGATAAAAATATTTCGCCAGCCAACAATACCTTTCGCGCTTTGATAAAATCACTGGCTGATCGAGCAAAAATTGGCATACATCTCTCATACGCCTCCAACGAAAACACGGATTTAATCAAAACGGAAAGAGATGAACTAGAAAAAATAATTAAAGTTGAAATTAAGCGTAGTCGGCAACATTTCTTAAAACTGCATCTTCCCGAAACATATCGGAATTTGCTGGCTTTGGATATCACTGAAGATTTTACCATGGGATTTGCGGCCGAACCGGGTTTCAGAGCCGGATTGTGTACGCCTTTTTATTTTTATGATTTAGACTACGAAATAGAAACCAAACTTCAGGTCTTTCCGTTCGCCGTGATGGATGGAACACTCCGCGATTATAAAGATGTAGGAATTGAAGAAGCCAAAGAAATCATTCATGCTTTGATTGATGAAGTGAAAGCGGTAAATGGAACTTTTATTAGCCTTTGGCACAACGAATCATTGAGCGATCAAGACCGTTGGAAAGCTTGGCGAGAGGTATATATTGATATGCTAAACAAAATTCATACTTCGTGATACATTATTATCCAAATAAAGAAATTAATAAACGAAAGTGGGACGAATGCATTTCTTCGAGTGTAAACGGTCGTATCTATGCTTATTCTTGGTATTTGGATTGCGTGGCCGATCAATGGGACGCATTGGTTTTTGGCAATTATCAAGCGGTGTTTCCTTTGCCTTATCGAACAAAATGGGGCTTAAAATATGTATATCAGCCGGTATTTACGCAACAATTGGGTCTGTTTTCGAAAATTAAAATCACTCCTTCATTGGTCGAAGATTTTATTAAAAATATCCCTGCTCAGTTTAAATACATCAACCTAAATCTCAACCAACACAATCGCCTTTACACAAAGTCGTTTAGAGTCGAATCGAAACAGAATATTGAAATGGATTTATTGGCCGATTATTCGATTTTGCGTTCCAATTACTCCACCAATCTCAAGCGGAATTTAAAAAAAGCCACCGAAGCAAAACTGACAATTTTTGAAAATCTGAAACCCGATGCCGTCATCCGCCTTTTTCGTGAAAACAAAGAAAATCAATCCGGCTATTTTTCGCCGGCCGATTACACACGATTGTTGCGTCTGATATATAAAGCATTGCAATTGGGGCATGCCGAAGTTTGGGGAGCCTACACCTCCGAGAACAATTTGTGTTGTGGTGCCATTTTTCTTCGAAGTCACAAAAGACTTACTTTTTTATTTTCGGGAACGGATAAGGATGCACGAAAGAATGCAGCACTGCCTTTTATGCTCAATGCTTTCATCGAAGCCAACGCAAACAAAGAATTGGTTTTTGACTTTGAAGGGTCCAATTACAGTTCCTTAGCCCGTTTTTATCTTGGTTTTGGCGGACAAACCATTTCCTATGCACAGATACATATCTTGCAATCGGCGGCTATTTTGAGACCTGTCCTAAAGTCCTATTTGTTTTTTCGCGCAAAAAGACGTTTGGTTTAGGCCGAACAGTTTTTCTTCTCTATCGTTTCCGTAACCTTTTTAAATTGTGAGCATCTAATTCTCACAATTTGACTATCTTTGTTTTGTTCAATAAAAGCTAAATTGTTAAAAAAAACACAAGCATGATACACAATCTTGGAGAATCAAATTCCATTTTTAATCAATATATGGCAGAGATACGCGATGTGAATATTCAATCTGATATGTTGCGTTTCAGACGCAATTTAGAACGAATTGGAGCTTTGCTTGCTTACGAAATTAGTAAAGATTTGGTGTATCAGTCCGAAGAAATTCAAACACCGCTTGGTTTGGCAACTGTTCCAATGCTTCATTCCAATCTGGTGTTGGCTACCATATTGCGTGCTGGATTGCCTATGCATCAAGGCATGCTCGGTATTTTTGATAAAGCCGAAAGTGCTTTTATTTCGGCTTACCGCAAACACAATAAAGATGGCTCATTCAATATTAAATTGGAATACATGGCCAAGCCCGATTTGAAAGACAAAATTCTCATCCTCTCCGATCCAATGTTAGCAACGGGCGCTTCCATGCATCTCACCTACAAAGCGTTGATTGCCGATGGAAAACCAAAACATACTTATCTGGTTGCTATTATTGCCAGTTCGGAAGGAATAGAATATGTTAAGAAGAATTTTTCGAAATCAGAGGTGAGCGTTTGGGTAGGAGCCATCGATGACGAATTAACTGCTCAAGCATACATTGTTCCAGGTTTGGGCGATGCGGGCGACTTGGCTTACGGAAAAAAAGAAGATAGATAAAATGAAGAATAATTTAGTAAAAGAAAACATCAAAATTTCCCTCGAATCGATTCGTTCACACTTTTTAAGAACGATATTAACCGTGTTGATTATTGCCTTTGGCATCATGGCTTTGGTTGGAATTCTCACCTCTATTGACGCGATTAAATTCTTTCTGAATAAAGAGTTTATGTCGATGGGATCTAATACGTTTACCGTTAAGAATCGGGGAATGAACGTTCAGATTGGCGGAAAAAGACACAGCGGCGATCATTATAAAGTAATCAGTTGGGCGGAAGCCAAAGCGTTTAAAGAACAATTCGTTTTTGAGGCGGTAACTTCGGTTTACACATTTGGTTCAGGTGCCACTACGGTTAAATACAAGTCGGAAAAAACCAACCCGAATGTTCGGATTATGGGTGTTGATGATAATTATGCAGCTACTTCTGGTGAAGAAATCGAATTTGGCCGAAATTTCACGCTCAATGATGTGTATTATGGAACTGCTGTTGCTGTAGTTGGAAGCGAAATCGTAAAAACAATATTTAAGAACAACGAAAACCCTTTAGATAAAATCATTACAGTAGGTTCAGGAAAATACCGAGTGATTGGCGTTTTGAAGGAAAAAGGAAGCAGTATGGGATTTAGCGGCGACCGAAGCGTTTGGTTGCCAATTCAAAATGTCCGGCAATATTTCCCAAGTCCTAACGAGAATTTCAGAGTAAATGTATTGGTGGACAATCCATTGCGAATGGATGCCGCCATTGGTGAATCAACGGGTTTGATGCGCGTGATCCGTAAAAATAGACTTGGCGATGAGGACAGCTTTGTCATCGAACAAAGCAATAATTTAGCCGAAATGCTGATCGATAATCTGAAGATGATTACAACTGCAGCCATCTTTATCGGCCTTATCACCTTGGTGGGTGCGGCCATTGGTTTGATGAATATTATGTTGGTATCGGTAACCGAACGTACGCGTGAAATAGGCATTCGAAAGGCGCTGGGAGCAACAAGCCAAATGATAAAAATGCAATTTCTAATTGAATCGATTGTCATTTCTCAAATTGGCGGTGTAGTTGGAATCGTTTTGGGTATTGCCGTAGGAAATGTAGTTTCTTACCTCATTGGAAGTTCTTTTCTTGTTCCTTGGGCATGGATAATTTTGGGCGTTGTACTTTGTTTTGTGGTGGCTATTCTATCCGGATTTTTACCTGCAAACAAAGCCGCCAAACTAGATCCGATTGAAGCACTTCGTTACGAATAATAATCAGAGGTAAAGTGATGGTTTTCCTTCACCTTTACTAAATTTGAAGACTTAAACACATAGAACCATGGATCCGAAACAGGAATTTGCCTACGAGTCAATCCATTTGAATTATAAATTCTGGCTTTCGGATAAGCAAGGAAAAGGAATAATGGGTGATGGAAAATGGCTAATTCTTCAAAAAATTGAAGAAACAGGATCTTTGATGGCGGCTACAGAAGCGCTCGGCATCACTTATCGCAAAACGTGGGGCGATCTAAAAAAAATAGAAAAAGCGTTGGGTTTTGAATTGCTTGAGAAACACCGCGGAGGAAAAGATGGCGGACAAACCGTTTTAACCGAAAAAGGGAAAAAACTCGTTCAAGCATTCAGTCAATTTCATAGTCGAATCGAAAAAGACATTCAAATAGCTTTTGATGCGTTCGTAAAAGAATCAGACCTTTAGATTAAATTTCCGGATGCGCTGCCGGATTTTTGGCAAAGGAAGTGGCCACACATTGGATTTGATTTTCTTGTGTTTTAAAAAGAGAAATTTTAGCTGCAGAAAAATCGTTTGTCAAATGCTTCCCGGCCATTTTCACCAGAAGCGCATCGCAATCGTTCAATGCTAAAACCATATCGCGATGATTGTGTGCGGAATCCTTGTCGTTTTCATGTTCTTCGTGCTTGTGAGGATTTTCGCGAAATTCAACAAAAATTGATTTTTTGCTGTCAATTTCGTAGATAGCAAATAATTTGGCTTGTCCGGTTCTGGGAAAAATCGTCTCGCGGTCGTTTGTAGGGATGGCTATTCGCATAAGAATTTGATTGATGGGCAAAGATAAAGTTAAGTACACTATGGATTAAAAAAATCATTCCAAATACCTATATTTAGGTAAGCGGAAAGAGTTCAAATTGATTCTTTTTCAGGTTAATAATCATCAATTTGTTTAAAAGCAACAAATCGTGCCTATTCGAAATGTATTTAGTTGCTTCAGAAACTTGCATGGAAGCAACGATAGTAACGATGGGCGGAAACACACTTTTTATCTCGTTTTCTTCCTGGTCGCCCTCAACACCAAAGGTATCTTGATAATTCGGCGTTTTTCCAGGCAGAAGTGTGGTAACTTGCCCCATTTCCATAAACACACTTCCATGAATTATTGGGACTCCGCGCTCAAAAAACAAATAATCCAAACTTAGTCGCGAATCAAAATTATCTAAACAGTCGATCACCAAGTCCACCTCCGGAACAATTGACGACTTTTCCAGTTTTTCGGCAAAGCCAATCAAATTGAGATTGGGATTGATAAGTTTGAGTTCATTCAGAGCAGCTTCCGTCTTCTTTTTCCCTAAATCGTTTGTTTTATAAAGCAGTTGCCGGTTCAAATCGGGCAAATCTACTAGGGCGCAATCCCAAAAATAAATCGTCCCAAAGCCAATACGTGCCAGCAATTGCAATACTGTGCTTCCCAATCCACCACTGCCTGCCACTGCAATTTTTGCGTTCCGAATGAGTTCAAACTCTTCTTTCGAAAATAAAGAAATATGACGGTCGTAAATATTCATCTTAATTGAAAATCAAAGTGCGGTCTTTCGGATATTTGAGCGTGTATTTTACCTCCATCGTTTTGGTTTCGAGTGGAGCCAATTGTAGTTCCCATTTCAATTCTCCATTTGCTTTGTTGTATTTTGCGCCGCTTAATTTCTGAATACTCAATTCAATTTCTTCAAGCGTTGGCACTGGAATTTGATCGAGCAAAATAAGATTGATTGCCTGTTTTTTATTGTTTTTGATCTGGATAGTCCATGCTCTGGATTCTTCTTTTTTGTTGCCGATAAATTGTTTGCTCGAAAAATCTTTTTGCATTTCGCGCTTTACCTGAACATTTTTGTCGCGTCCCAAAGAAATTTTGAGCGTATCGCCGGCATCACGCACATCGAGCAATGATTTTCCAATATAGGTATCTTCAAAAAAGACATTCGCTTCGGCTTCCATCAAATTCAATTTTTCCCAATTCGTAATCGAAGCAGTCAAAAATGCATCGGGATCAATTTTAGGAATACAGAAATATTGGAAATCGGCAGGTAATTTCATTTCTTGCATCACAACTACTTGAGTTTTATTGTCGGATTTTAAACTGTAGGGTTTCTCCAGTTGAAAAGCAAAACCGGTTTGGTTTTCTACTTGAGTGGAAGGCGGTGGCATTGCACTCACACGATCGCTTGTTATGGGAGTGATCATTTCGATCGATTGCATCTCGGAACCTCTTGCTACTGCTGATTTTTCATAACGAAAATTGGCTGCAGTCGCCACTTCTTCGAGATAAATGATTTCAGAATCCAATCGGAAATTGATATAGGGATTGTCAATAGAGCGTTCCGAAGTTTTCATTCCAATAAAACTGCAAACCAAATTGCCACCGTTGGTGGGCACTGCAATTGAATAATTTCCATCCAGATCGCTGATTGTTCCAATGCTCGATCCTTGAATCAGAATACTTGCTCCGGCGATTGCTTGGTTGTTTTGATCCACAACGCGACCGCTTACCGTATTGAACTTTTTGGCATATTGTGGAGGGAAGGAACCGTAATTTAAATAGTAAGGAATGAGTTCTGGAGCTATTCCGCCACTTTTTGGATTAGAGGAAGAAAAGCTGATTTTTACATTTGTCCAATCTTCTTTCGTGTCTTGATGAACATTGGCTTTGTAGGCTATTTCGAGTGGTTGGTCAATGCTTTTTGCGCGTACATCGTAGGAAGGAAACCAACCGGCATTTTCTACAATATAGTTTAGATTGAAGAAAGCCTGATGGGCTTTGGCCGCTTCTACTTTTACCCAAATTTCACCACTTGGAAAATTTGAGTCGGAAGTGAGTGTAGTAATTTGTTTTTGCAAATCATTTCTTTGTTTTTCCAGCAGCTGCAAGGTTTCGTTGCGCTCAATTTCCTTGAATTTAATGGAACTCATTTTGTCGGCATAAAAAGCAGCCGTCTCTTTTAGATTGGCAACGGTAAGTTGATCGTTTTTTCCGCCTATCGCCCTATTGTCTTTCAGAAAATCAAACTCTTCCTTTAAAATGGACAAATGAGTTTTTTCAATTCTGATTTTATCATCCAAACTTTTCAATTTCTGATCGAGTGTTTTTATTTGTTCCGATTTTTTTTCTTCGTTGAGGTAATTTTTCTGAAAATTAAGCGCCAACACATTCAAATCGCCATCTGCTTTCAGTTGAATGCTTTTTGCATCGATAAAAGGCGACAATCCTTTAAATTTCAGCAAATTAGTTCCGGCACTCATCTCAATCGTTTTTTGCCGGTTTATTTGAGCACCGTCCATAAAAACAATGACTTCATCAATTTGAGTTGCGATTTCTTTTTCGATTAGTTCTTGTGCTTGAGACAGCATTACTAAAATTGAAAACAAGAAGAATAAGCTAATTTTTTTCATGCGATGCGAGATTTAACAAACAAAATTATTGATTCGAATTGTATCGATAAATATAACGAAATGCGAGCGTGTCAAGTACATTTCATTTAAAATAAAAATGCCTTCCAAAATCGGAAGGCAAATTCATTTCGTAGTTTTATTTTTTCAGCTCTGCAAAATGTTTATAGAAATGAACCAGCGATTCTATTCCGTTGTAAAACTGCTCCAATGGAAAGTTTTCGTTTGGCGAATGGATGGCATCCGATTCCAAACCAAATCCCATCAGCACCGATTTAATGCCTAGAATTTCCTCGAAAGTGGAAACAATTGGAATGCTTCCGCCACTCCTAAATGGAACAGGTCTTGTGCCGTAGGTATCAATTAAGGCTTTTTCGGCTGCCTGATATGCGGGCAAATCGATTGGACATACATAACCTTGTCCTCCATGATGGGGCTTTACCGTTACTTTCACACTTTTTGGCGCAATACTTTCAAAGTGGTCTTTGAATAGTTTGGAGATTTTTCTATGGTCTTGGTGAGGAACCAAACGAGCACTTATTTTGGCAAATGCTTTTGATGGAAGCACTGTTTTGGCGCCTTCGCCGGTATATCCACCCCAAATACCACACACATCAAAACTGGGACGTATTCCCGTACGTTCGGTTGTGGTATAGCCTTTTTCGCCCGAAATTTCTTCTATGTCGATGGCATTTTTGTATTTTTCCAGATTAAAAGGGGCTCTGCCCAAAAGTTCTCTTTCTTCGTCCGAAACTTCGAGAACGTCGTCGTAAAATCCAGGAATTGTTATTTTATTGTCGTCGTCCAACATAGAAGCAATCATTTTCGAAAGCACATTGATTGGGTTGGCTACTGCGCCTCCAAACAATCCGCTGTGCAAATCGCGATTGGGACCAACAACTTCTACTTCCCAATACGACAATCCGCGCAAACCGGTTGTGATGCTTGGAATGTTTGGAGCGATCATTCCGGTGTCCGATACCAGAATAATATCCGCTTTGAGCATTTCCGTATTTTCGCGACACCATTTTGGCATGTTTGGCGAGCCAATTTCTTCTTCGCCTTCAATCATAAACTTTACGTTTACGTTCAAAAGGTTGTTTCTCACAAGATATTCGAAAGCCTTGGCGTGCATAAAGCTCTGACCTTTATCGTCGTCGGCGCCACGTGCCCAAATTTTGCCGTCTCTTATTTCCGGTTCAAACGGAGGACTTTTCCACAATTCCAGCGGATCGACCGGCATCACATCCATGTGTGCATAAATCAAAACTGTTGGCAAATTGCTGTCGATTATTTTTTCAGCATAAACCACTGGATTTCCTTCTGTTTCATAAATTTGGGCTTTGTCGGCTCCGGCATCCAAAAGGGTTTTCTTCCAATATTCTGCTGCCTTGTACATATCGTTTTTATGTGCAGCGAGGGAACTGATAGAAGGAATTCGAATCAGACCGAAAAGTTCTTCCAGAAAACGCTCTTTGTTTTCTTGAATATATGTTTTGATTGGGGTCATATTTATTGTTTATTAGTTTTAGCTGTATTTTTCTTCTGACTCTTTAAGTTGGCTTTTTCGTGCAATCCTAAAACCAATCCATCCACCAATCCTACACGAGGAACAAAAATGGAAGTGGCTTTTATATGTTTCATTATATCGAGATAAATTTTCCCGGCCGGAACAATCACATCGGCGCGGTCGGGGCGAAATCCGTATTTCTCAGTTCGCTCTTTCGAGCTTATTTTTCTAAATTCATTGTATCCTTTTTCCAATCCGGCTATGGTAAGAATTTTCGATTCTTCATCGCCGTACAGTTTGGCGTATTTATTTATGTTTCCGCCTGTTCCTAAGCACCCGATGTTTCCAAAATAAGTACTGTATTGATTGAGCCAATCGCGAATTTCATCCCAGATTTCTTTTTGGTCTTGGTTGTTGAGCAAGCGGATGGTTCCCAGTTTGAACGATTTGCTTTCTATCAATGCATTTCCTTTTTCGAGGCTCAATTCGGTGCTTCCTCCACCAACATCAATCAATAAACTGACCGAATTTGAGTTTGGAAAAGCATTGCTGTTGGCCGAACGAATAATTTTTGCTTCTAAATCCCCATCAATCAAATGAACAACTAAACCTGTTTCAGCTTTCAACTTCCGTAAAATGTAATCCCTATTTTCGGCTTCGCGCATGGCTGCTGTTGCGCAGGCTATATAATCTTCAGGATTATAAACATCGATCAAGAGCTTAAAGGCTTTCATCGTATTTATAAAATTCTTGCTGCGGGTGCTGCTTATCTTTTTTGTTTTAAAAACATCTTTTCCTAATTGAAGCGGAATCCGAATTAAACTCGCTTTTTCGATTTGGGTAATTCCTTGCCTTTCAAAAACATTGGCAAACATTAAGCGTACTGCATTTGAACCAATGTCGATGGCGGCATAAAGCATAGTTTCTCTTTTTATAAGAGCCAAAAATAATTAAATTTTGAATGTTAAATGTTAAATGTTAAATGTTGAATGTTGAATGTTGAATGTTGAATGTTGAATGTTGAATTGTTTGATCTGTTTTTGGCTTGTGCAGTTGACTTTCATAGAATTTTTTATCGAAACAAACAGAATTATCTGAAAGAATGGGTAGCTTTGTGCCTACTTTGATACGCGCTGTTTTTTCTGGTATGATAATCGTGAAGGAGAAACAAGCATAAATTTTATCGGAATGAATATCAGTCGTTTACTTTTTGTTTCATTTTTTGTTTTTCTGTTTTCTACGCACGTTTTAGCGCAAAAAGAGGGCGCAACCAAACAGATTGAGTTGCGTCAAGCACGAAAATTAGACATCAATAAATTATTAGGGAAAGATGTTCAGCGATTGCTAGGTGATGTGCAAGTGGAACACGAAGGCACCATATTGTGGTGCGATAGTGCTTATCTGTACAACGACAAAAATAGCATGGATGCTTTTGGGAATGTTCATATTCAGATGAACGACACTTTGCATTTGTATGGCGACAAATTGTACTACGACGGAAATACACGCATTGTCGAAATTCATCAAAACGTAAAGCTTTTGGATAAAAAAATTACGCTTTATACGGATGAATTAATCTACAAGCGAAACGAAAAAATTGGCGAATATTTTGTTTGGGGAAAGGTGATTGATTCGGCCAATGTGCTTACCAGCAAAAAAGGATTTTATTTTAGGGAAACCGATGAAATTCTATTTCGCGATAGCGTGGTTTTGGTAAACAAAGATTATACACTGAAAAGTGATAGCCTTCAATACAATACAATTTTCAAAACGGTTGATTTTTATGGACCAACAAGCATTGTGGGCGACAGTTCTTATATGTATGCCGAGTCGGGTTTTCACAATACCGTTACTGAATTCACGCGATTGGAAAAGCATGCATTTATGCAAGATAAAGCCAATTCTTTGCAAGGCGATAGCTTGTATTACGACAAAATAAAAGGCGTTGCCGAGGCTTTCAAAAATGTGATTTTGACTGATACCGTACAAAATGTTTTGGTTTTCGGAGAATATGCCAATTACAGAAAAAAAGAACAATTTGCTTATGTGGTTGACAAAGCGTTGGCGGTCTTGATTGATAAAACGGATTCTTTATTCATTCATGCCGATACACTAAAAGTATTGCTCGATTCGGCCAACAAGGTTCAGACTCTTTTGGCCTATAAACACATGAAATTTTTCCGCAACGATTTTCAAGGACTAAGCGATTCGATGGTTTATCAAATGCAAGATTCGTCGATCTATTTTTATCATAAGCCTATTATTTGGCATAAGAAAAATCAATTTACAGCCGACGAAATTCAAATGGTTGTACAAAACGGCGAAATGGATTCAATTGTGTTTAAAAGGAATGTTTTTCTTATTTCGCAAGACTCTATTAATATTTCTCAGTACAATCAAATTAAAGGCAATTCAATGGTAGGTTGGTTTGTAGAGAATGATTTACGGAAATTGAAAGTTTTAGGAAATTCAGAAACCATCTATTTTCTTTATGAAGAAGATGAAACTCCAATAGGCATGACTCGTATTACTTCTGCCGATATGCTTGTGTTTTTAAAAGACAACGAGTTGGAAACAATCACCTATCAAAAAGATCCCAAAGCAAAACTCTATCCGCCTAGCAAGATTACTGTAGAACTGCTTAAAATCAACGGATTCGAATGGCTAATTGAGAGAAGACCACTGAAAAAAGAAGATATTTTTATTTGGTAATCATGGAGAGAAATTTTCTCTTCATCTGAATCACAGCCTAAGTTTTGAGCAAAAAAGCTCTTTAAAACAAACTCAGTTTTACATATTTTTTTGGATGCAATCGAATGTCTTCTAAAAGGAGATTCAATTCGCGTGAAGATTTTTCTATTCCAATATAAAGGCTGTCGTTGTTTACCAGCAAGCCAATGCTTCCTTCTCCACGATTGATTTTGTCCATGATCTTGCTAAAATCGGTCATGGATTTATTCACGTTTTTCAATGTGCCTGCAATATTTGCTTGAACCAAAGTATCGCTTAAACTGTGAAAATTGCTAATGATTCCGCTTAGTTTTTCGTTGTTGTTCTTGAAATTGTTGGTAATCGACTCCAAGTTTTTCATTATTTTATCGGCTCTGGTTTTTTCGTCGGCCACAAAGCCATCTACATTTTGAATAAGTGTATTGGCATTTTCTAACGAAGAATTAAGATGTGTTATACTTCCTTTTAAACTCACTATTTGTTCTTCGCTTAAAACGGCATTTAAGCTCGTGAGAATTTCGTCGATATTGGCCAACAAATCTTCAGCTCGTTTTTTTAGTGGGCCAATGGTTTCTTCCACTTGTTCGGTAAGTGTGGCGGCAAGTTTTGAGCTAAGTGTATCGCCATCTTGAGCCATTGCTGCCGACGATCCTAGATTGAGGTTCACCGCTTTTGTTCCCATTAAATCAGTGCTCAAGATTTCTGCAATACTGTTTTTCGGAATTGGAAACTCGTGATTGATTGTGAGCCCCACAATTATTTGTCCATTCATCGATGGGTCGAAATACATTTGAGTAACTTGCCCTACTTGCATTCCGTTTATAAAAACCGGGTTTGCTTTCCCTAAGCCGCTCACGTTGTCATAAACTGCGTAAAAAGTTCTGGTTTGGCTTAAAAGATCTTTTCCTTTCAAAAAATTATAACCCCAAATAAGCAATACTGCGCCTAAAATAAAGAGTGCTCCAATTTTTGTTTCCTTTGAAATCTTCATTTGTCTAGAATTAGGTTTTATTGGTCAGATTTTCCGACAGGAAAATTCGATATGGAAATTTGTAAAAATCGTTTCGGATTCTATTGCAGCGTATATTCATAGCCATTTCACTTTCAGTCTGAAAATTTTGCAATTGCAAAGATGCAAAATAAATAGGCTGATTCCATTATTCAAATCGAATCTTTTCGTTAAAAAAATTGAAAATGACGGTGAAAGTAGTCTTAGAACATTACTGTCCGCTTTGTTTTCGTGCTTCGGCAACACTAATTCGTGTGTCCTTGAAAAAAGCAACCACAAAAGCATCGGTAAATCCTAGTTTTCTGACTTGGTTTTGGAGTGTAACGGCATCGGTGTACAACGAAAAATCACCGCAAGTATATCGGTAGGCTCCTTGGTAAAAGTACGACTGAATTTTTGGCAATTCGGCATATTTATTTCCGGTCAGTTTTTGTTCGGTGGGCAGACTCAAAAATTGAATCCTGTATGAAACTTTGTTCGGGCTCGC
>KB224132.1_pt4 | contig 29007 bp, 30 predicted proteins | sample 524768 | NCBI WGS metagenome assembly AMQJ01 (sample SAMN00998488, study PRJNA167727) | sediment metagenome | isolation source: subsurface aquifer sediment | place: USA: Rifle, Colorado | collected Aug-2009
TTTAATGCGCTGATGAATCCATATTACTCCAGTCCGGTTTTAATATGTCTTCACTCTCGCCTGTTTCCGAAGGTATTTGAGATTCTAAATCCAGGGAAGGGGTGGCCTCGGGATTAAATATCATATTTTCCCCTTCATCTTTTAACCCCTCTTTTCCGTTCAATCCTGCAAGCAGGCTTTCAGCTTTATCCCTTTGCCGCGTATCAAGCGATATATATCCCAGAGCTGATTCCAGTTTTGTTTTGGCCTGAAAAAGCTTTCCCCGGTGGTACAGCACCATGCCCAGGTGATACTGGATCATTCCGTTTCCAGGCGTTAATTCTTCGGCCTGCTCCAGCATCCATTGCGCCTGGGAATAAATTTTTTTATGGTAATAGGCCCACCCGAGGGTATCCATGAGCCAGGCTTGGCCCGGCAGTGTGTCATAGGCTTCTCTTGCCAAATCAAGGGCCCGGTCAAAATCGGTCTCCTCTTCCAGCAGCAGCCAGGCCAGGTTTCCTTTAATTTCAGGGTGATCCGGAAAGGAATTAAGCGCCTGCTCCATCACCTGTACGGCATCCGAGATCCGTTGTTTTTTCACATAATACGCTGACAGCTTAAGCCACCCCCCGACATACTGCGGCAGCTTTGTTATGCATTCGGCCAGTGTTTTTTCGACGCCCTCATCCTTTCCTGTCGCTTCAAAAAGTGCTGCCTGCAAAAGAAAAAAAGGGCCTGACACCTCTTTTTTCGCCATGGCTTTGTCTATATATGCCTGGCATCGGTCATAGTCTTTGAGGCCAAGGCAAATTTTTGCCCCGGTATAGTAAACAGCCGGATTCGCGTCATGAACCGCCAGCGCATCTATCTTTTCAAAGACCCTCTCTCCCAGGCCATGATCTGAAGCGAGCCGGGCATACGCGTACAAGGCCGGATATATTATGACCGGTGCATCTTCAAAGACCTGGCTGTAAGCTGTCAGGGCCTCCTGCACCATGCCTTGGGCCTCAAAGGCTTGCCCCAGAAAAAAGTGGGCCGAAGCGCCGCCTCCCAGATGCCACGACTTGGACAAAGGAGCTATTGCACAGGAAGGATCCCTGCGGCCAAGGGCGCACAGCCCTTTGAGCTTCCAGGCCCGGGCACTGGACGGTTCCTGGTCCAGAAATCGATCCGCATATTGGTCTGCCAGGCCGTAATCCTCCCGCTTATAATTCAGCGCAGCCATGGCAAATATGGACTCCTCATGATCCGGGTCCAGCATCAGTGCCCGGAGAAACGCTTTTTCAGCCAGCTTACTCTGGCCCCCGGCAAAATAGGCCACACCCAGAAGATAATGGGCGGACACAAGGCCGTAGTCTTTGTCCAATGCGGTTTTCAGATATGACTCGGCATGGGAGTACCGTCCCTTGAATAACCAGAATTTTCCCATCAGTAGATGATACCCCGGCGCATCCCTGCTTGCCTGGGCAAGTTGATCCAGCAGCTTTTCCGCACCTGCCATGTCTTCAATCGCAAGATAAAAATCGGCCAGCATCATTTTAAACCCGGTATTTTCAGGATACTCAGCAATTAGTTTTTTTAAATAGGCCGCTGCCTTTTCTAACTTCCCGGCAACGCGATAAAACAGGCAAAGCCGGGTTTTAAATTCAAGGTCTCCAGGGTCTGAATCCACGGCCATGAGGAGGTACCTTTCGGCCCTGGTATCATCTCCTGCAAGGGCATAATAATCTGCAGCAAGCATCAGATCCATGGGTGTTTTAATACCCTGGGTGCGGCAAAGGGTGATGATCTTTTCGGCCTCAAAGGACTTTTTTTGTTCCTGAAAACAGATGGCCAGCTTGAGCCTGGGGCGAATCTGGGCGGGTAAAAGCGCTGCAGCTTTCTCATAAGCCGCTTCTGCCGTTTTGAATTCAGTCTGTAGCATGGCAAGATCGCCGGAAAGCATGAAAAGGAGGGGATCTGAATCATGGTTCTTGAGAAGCTTTGACAATAAATTTCCCGCCGCTGCCGTATCCCCGCGAACCAAGGCAATCCGGATAATTTGCTGTTGCGTGTCAACATCTTCGGGATTTTTTTCCAGTGCCTTTTTAAAGCATATCTCAGCCTGGTCCAGATTGGACAATTTCAGATAAACGGCGCCCATCTTGGCATATACACGTCCGGACTGCCCGACCGGCTCCTTTGCTCTTAGCCAGTATTGAAGGGCATCGGCATAATCACCGCGCTCAAAAGCCTGGTCGCCTTGATTCTCAAAATGATCCTGGGGCGTTCCAAACTCCCAGATCAAAAAACAGCCTACAAGGATCCCCGTCATTAAAGCGGAAATCAACACGCCTGTGGCCGCAACAGCTATTTTTTTGCGTTTACGCTTCATCGTTTCACCACAATCAGGCCGACCAGACCGATAGCGGCCATAACAGCCGCCCAGGAAAGAATTTCAATTTTATTGTTTGCCAGAAACCGCAGCAGCTTGAGTCCCAAGGAAAAAATCCAAGGCAATTGCGTATCCCGGCCATAGGTTTGGTGATATGCGCCGCTGCCTACCGGATTCTTCGAATACGCCTCTTCTAAACTCAACGCCTCGTATTTTTCAAGGGCAGGCATTGAATCCTCCCTGCCTTTTTTTTCTGCCTGGACCGCCTGAAGATCTCGGCTCTCTTGAACAGGCAGGCTTACTTTTCCGCCGGTCTGAAAAAGAATCACCTCTGCCACTTGCCGTTTCAGCTTGTCGGCAGGCACCAATTCTTTCGCATCAGATACCTCTACCGCTTTTTTGTGGCTTTTTTTTGCCTCAAGATAAGGGATGCTCAAATCCTTTAACAGTTCGGCATTTCGTTTTTGTAGCGCCCGGTATTGCTCTATAAGATTTTTTAACCTGAGATTTGCCGCAATCCGGCGGTCAAGCGAGGCTTGAACGTTTGTCTCTGATGCGGATAAAAGATTAAAAGGAATATCAATCTTAAGCTCTCCGGCGCTTGCCGGAGATGACTCTTTAGAAAATGTTCTATACAAGCGGATTTCTGAGTCAGTATCCGGGGTATTCGGCAGAAAGGCATAGGTTTTGGACACCTCCTCTGCGATTCGGGGCGACTCGAAAACGGGACAATTTTCGCACGTGTCGGAAAAATGAAACCAGGCATATGTTTTTCCCTGGGTGAAGCACAAAAAAAACAGCGTCCCCAAAATGTTTAAAATCAAATATCGCGTCCGCATATCTCGTTCCATGTTCCTACAATGTCGAAATTTTTATTTCGTTGACAATACTGAGTATCCCATAATACAAATTGTATTTAACATTTGAGCGTTATCATAAAGTAAACAAAAAGCCAATTCACTTTTAAAGAGGTTGCTCATGAAAACCTGTTCCAAAATTATGTTAGTCATTTTCATCACATTGATTACTTGCACCGGATTTGGATGCGCAAACAAGGACGAAAAAAAAGCAGCCCATGTAAAAAACGGTGACGAATACTTTGATGCAAGGGAGTATAAAAAGGCTGAAATAGAATATAAGAACGCGCTCCAGATAGACAATAAAGATACGGCAGTCCTTTTGAAACTTGGCGACATATTCATGAAGACAGGCCAGTTAAAATCGGCCTTTGCGCTTTATTCCAGCGTAGAAAAACTTGATCCGGAAAATATTGAAGCCCTGGTGAAATTATCGAGATTTTATTTTCTGGATAAAAAACTGCCGGAAACCCAGGCCAGGATCGATAAAATTTTGAAAAAGGACCCCCAAAACCTGGACGCGCTCTTTCTCAAAGGACAGGTTCTGATCAGAAAGAAGCAGATTGAAGATGCCCGGATTGTTTTTGAAAAAATTCTTGAAATCCAGAACAGCCATGTGGGAGCCCTGCATACCATGGCCGCCATAAAAGCCAGCGAAAAAAAATTCGACGAGGCTGAAGCTTTTTTGCTCAAAGCTGTGGAATCAGGCAAAGATGCGACAACGGCCAGAAACGTCCTGGCCCAGTTCTATATTCTGCGAAAACAATTGGATAAAGCAGAGGAACAATTACATCTGTCAGCGGCAGAGCATCCTGAAAATCCAGGGCACCAGATTCTTCTGGGTAATTTTTACCTGAGAACAAAAAATTTCCAAGAAGCTGAGACCGCGTTTAAAAAGGCGGTTGAGATCCAACCGGACACTCCCCGGCCCATGGTTATACTGGCCGGATTCTATGACGTGACGGGCCAAAAGGATAAGGCCCTTGAATTGTACAGGAAAGTCGCTGCCCTTGATTCTGAAGACAGCAATACCCAGATGATCTTGGCAAGATTCCTGTACAAGGAGAAAAAAATAGACGAAGCTGAGAACCTGGTCGCCGGCATTCTCAAAAAACGGCCCAATTTGGCGGATGCCAGAATGCTGAAAAGCGAAATCCTGATTTTTCAAAAAAAATATCAGGATGCGCTCAATATCCTGATCGCCCTTGAAAAGGAAGAACCAAATGCCCACAGGGTTCAATATTTTAAAGGCCTTTCTTATATCGGAATAGGGGAGCCGAACCAGGCGGCATCAGCCCTGGTCAAGGCGGTGGAGCTGAAACCGGACTATACCCAGGCCCGGTTGCTGATGTCTGAAATTTATTTGCGCCAGCACGCCTATGATCTTGCCGTAAATCAGACCACTGCGGTAATTAAGCTTGATCCCAAAGCCTACCGGGCCTATCTGCTCCGGGGCAACGCCTATGTGGCCCTGAAAAAAATTAAGGAAGCTGAAGACGATTATAAAAAAATGATTGAAATCGGCTCTGACAATCCGGCAGGCTATTATCGGCTTGCCTACCTAAAATCTGCGCTGAGGCAATTTGACCAGGCAGCCCCCCTGCTGGAAAAGGCCTGGTCCCTGAACAACAAACTCATTGACGTATTTACCCTGAGAATCAGAAACGCCGTGGCTCAAAAAGAATTTGACACCGCCCATGCCCTGTGTACTGAGCAGATGGATGCATTCACGGATAACAATAGTTTGAAGGCGCTTGTGCACAGCACCCGTGCAAATATTTACCTGGCCCAGGAGGATATGAAACAGGCAGAATCAGAACTGCTGAAAGCCGTTGACCTTGCCCCGGATTATCTGAGTCCCTACGGAACGCTGGCAAAAATATACCTGTCCCAGAAAAATATTGAGGACGCAAAAAAACAATATCTGACCATGATTGAAAAAAACGATAAACTGGCCCCGCCCCATATGTTGCTGGCCGTCCTTTTTGAAGCGGAAAACAAATTTGATGACGCAGAAACCCATTACCGTAAAGCCCTTGAAATCAATCCCAACTATGCAGCCGCCGCCAACAATCTGTCATTTTACCTGGCAAGCCGGACAGATAAATTTGACGAGGCCCTGGCCCTGGCAAAAACAGCGAAAGCCCTTTATCCCGAAGATCCGAGCATCATGGATACGATGGGATTTGCCTATTATAAAAAAGGGTTGTACGGAAATGCCGTTGCCGAATTTTTGGACTGCCTGGAAAAACAACCAAACCATCCCATTATCCGCTACCATTTAGGGCTGGCGTATTACGGAAAAGGGGAAAAAGAGCAGGCACTCAAAGAGCTGTCCAAGGCCCTGGAGCTTAATGATAATTTCCCCGGGGCCAGTGACGCAAAAAAAATGATAAAGGAAATAACTCAATAAAATAAATCAGTAGTGTCCGGTTAGGTTTTTGCGTACATTTAAAAAACGCTGTTTTTGATACTTCTTTAGAATTTAGCTGGGGGCGCTTGCAAAAGCTGAGAAGGAAAAATTTTTCTGACCCTTGGAACCTGATGCGGGTAATACCGACGTAGGGAAGCGGATCATGCCTCTTCAAGTAAGTGCCTACCTATAAAAATACATTATCTGCACCGGGTTGATAATAACGGTTTTTCTTCGGAGGTCAGTATGGATAAAAAAAGAAGTTTTGACGAATTTGCACAAGCATATGATGCGTGGTTTTTTGACAATATGAATCTGTTAAATTCAGAGGTGAACCTGGTCGCTTATTTTATGAAAGATGCGGGTGATACTTTTTCTGTAGGGTGCGGAAGTGGTCTTTTTGAATCAATCTTGAAAAGAGATTTTAACATTTCCATTCAGTACGGTCTCGAACCATCAGAGGGAATGGCTGAGATTGCCCGTAAACGGGGGATAAGTGTTGAGGTAACCACAGCGGAAGACGCCGATTTGGGCGAAGAACAATACGATACGATCCTATTCAACGGCACACCAAGCTATATCAATGACCTGCAGTCCGTGTTTCACAAAGCATATACTGCTTTGAGAAAAGGAGGTAAAATCGTGGTTATTGATGTTCCTAAGGAAAGTTCATACGCAACCATGTATAACCTGGCAAAAAGTGTCGAAACATGGGAACATCCATTATTGGAAGGAGTTCACCCAAGGGACCCGTATCCAATTGAATTTGTAAAGGTTGCAAACTGGCGTACAACTGCTGAGAAAGTCGAGATGCTTAAAACAGCAGGTTTTCAAGACTTTGATTATGCTCAAACGCTCACTAAACATCCGCTATACTCAAACAATATGGAAGAACAACCAATTCCGGGGTTTGACTGCGGTGATTATGTTGCCATTTGTGCCTTTAAGGAACGAGCACGAAATAAGATGGCCAATTAAAATTTCTAAACGTACGGCCGACAATGGCCGACTGTTTTGAAATGGTCGAGTTATTTAAGGCTCATTCCTAAAAAATAAAAATAGAGGAATCAGGGGGTGATGAAGAATATTAAAGCAGCAGGAAAATACACTCAAAAGATGTGGGATGCGGTATCTTCTATTTATGAGGATACAATCGCTCATCCCTTCGTTGTACAACTGGCGAAAGGCACATTAGATAAAAATAATTTTGCACATTTCCTGTCGCAGGATATCCTTTATCTCAAGGATGATAATCTGGCTTTGGACCTGTTGGCCGAAAAAGCTCCCAACGAATCTGAAAAGCAATTCTTTCAAATGTTAGCCAAAGATGGGCTGGACATTGAAAAAGCCCTTCACAATGAGTTTCTGAAATATTTTGATATTGAGGAAGCTGAAGAAAAGTCTCCTGCAATTGAGAAATACACTTCCTTTCTGCTTAATCACAGTAAAAATTCCGTATTTGCTCTTGCTGCTGCGGCACTTTTACCCTGTTTCTGGGTGTTTAGCAGCGTTGGTAACCACATCTTGACCATTGCGGAAGCTGACAACGAATACCAGATGTGGATCGACACCTATCACAGTGAAGCGTACGAGCAATACACGCAAAGATTTATTGATATTGTAGAGCGGCTATCATCCTCAGCAGATGAAGAACTTCATCAGGAAATGTTGAAAGCCTTCACGCTATCAACACAATATGAACTCGATTTTTTTGAAGAAGTTATGAAAAAGTAATTGCAATAACCTTTAGCCGATTGTGATCCTCCCTTTCTATGGGATTGGTTATCCAACCATATTTTTCATTTCCAGGATATGTTTACATGCGATCGCCCTGGACATTGAGTCTGAATCTATTGACAGAAAAAGATCCAACGTATATGGTCTTAAAAAAATATAAGGGGAGAAATAGTTTAATGATCTTTAGCTTCAGCAAAAATTTTTATTTTAGCACTCGATTTTATAGAAAGGACAGCCTGTCTGTGGACAACTGATTTTTCCCATAAATTTAACTAAATCACTAAAACCGCAGCAGGCAAAACCTGATGCGGTTTTTTTTATTTGAAGCTGATTATAAAAAAGGAAATTGACATGACTGACCATGAGATTAAAGACAAGGACAATCAAAAGCAGGCAGATGATGATTCTTCGCCCCTGTCTCCGCTTCGTGGGGAAATTGACCGTATTGATGAGCGCATTCTTGAACTGATCAACCAGCGCCTTGAGATCGGCAAAAAAGTAGGGGAGATTAAAAAACAAAAAGGCAGCCAAATTCTGGATCGAACCCGGGAACGCATGGTGATTGAGCGGCTTTCCCGGATGAACCCCGGCCCTGCGGACGAAAGCCTGATTCAGTATATTTTCAATGTGATCATCACGGCCACACGGGAAATCCAGAAGCCTAAGACCATTGGTTATTTAGGGCCCCTTGCCAGCCATTCCCATATTGCCGCCCTTCATTATTTCAACCACTGCGGGGAATTTGTAGAACAAGCCGGTTTTTTTGATATTTTCAACAATATCGAGCGAAAAGAGCTGCATTTCGGCATTGTTCCCGTTGAAAACTCCATTGAAGGGGCTGTCAACTATACCCTTGATCTTTTTGCCGAGTTTGATCTTGAAATTACGGCAGAGCATTATGAGCCTGTTTCCCATGATCTGTTATCCATCACAGGGGAACTCAAAGACGTTAAAACCGTTTATTCCCATCCCCAGGCCATTGCCCAGTGCAAAAACTGGTTGAAGAAACATCTGCCCCATGCCATAGTCATGGAGACCAGCTCCACATCAAATGCGGCTCTTCTGGCCTCGAAGGATGAACAGATTGCCGCCATTGCATCCGGCAAAGCAGCACATTTTTATAACCTGCTGCCGGTGGCATCAAAAATACAGGATCGTGCCGGAAATATTACGCGGTTCCTTGTGATTGGGGGCGATCGTCCGGAGAGAACAGGGAATGATAAAACATCTATTATGTTTGCCACGAACCACACCCCGGGCGCACTTTTCAGGGCGCTTTCGCCTGTGAACAGATCCGGCCTGAACATGGTTAAACTTGAATCCAGACCCACGCGTCATTATAACTGGAGCTATCATTTTTTCATGGATATTGAAGGGCATATCCAGGATGAAATCGTATTTCAAACCATTGAACAGATTCGAAGCCAGGCCCTGTATTTAAAGGTGCTGGGGTCGTACCCGATTTTTGAAAAACAGGAGATATTACAATGATTGACGCTGCCACCCGGCTATATTGTCTATTCGGCAATCCTGCCAGGCACTCTAAAGGTCCTGTAATTCATAATGCAGCGTTTAAAGATAAGGACATCAATGCCGTTTACCTTGCTTTTGAGGTGCAGGATGCGGCAGGCGCGGTACAGGCTGTGCGCACGCTGGATATCAAGGGCGCTTCCGTAACCATTCCTTTCAAGGAATCCATCATGGAACATATTGACTGGATCGATCCCACAGCCCGGGTCATTGGTGCAGTAAACACCATAGTGAATGAAAACGGCGTATTAAAAGGATATAATACCGATTGTCAAGCCGCTGTTGCGCCCCTTCTCCCCTTTGGCATTTCAGGAAAAACCGTCTGTATTGTGGGTGCAGGCGGGGCAGCCCGGGCCGTGGCCCACGGTATTGCAGCCCAAAATGGGGATATCATCATCACCAATCGGACCGAACAAAAAGGCCGGGCCCTTGCTGAGACGGTTAAGGGTCGGTTTATACCTGCCGAAGAGATGGAAAATATCCAGGCGGATGTGATTATCAACACCACAAGCATCGGCATGACACCCAAAGAGAATGAAATCAGCTTTCCGCCGGAAGCATTAAGATCGGAAATGGTGGTAATGGATGTGGTATATACCCCGTTGAGGACCCGGCTGCTTGAAGCTGCAGAACAAAAGGGCTGCACAACCATTGACGGTCTGTCCATGTTCATTGCCCAGGCAGCTGCCCAGTTTGAATTATGGACAGGTATAATCCCTGATACGGATCTGATGCGAAACACCATTATTAACGACTGATTAAAGGAGAACTTTATGAAACTGGTAATTTCCAGAAAGATCCAGGACCAGGTGGTCAAAATTCCGGGTTCCAAGAGCATTTCACACAGGATGCTGATCTGTGCCGCCCTGGCCGACGGCATATCTCAAATTTATAATGTGCTGGACAGCCAGGATATTTCTCTTACCCGCAAAACCCTGGAGTGTATGGGGGCTCAAATCGAAAGCAGACAAGACGGTGCCCTGTCGGTTACAGGTTTCGGCGGCCGGCCTAAGCCCTGGCCGGATCCCATCCACCTTGGTAACTCAGGCACGTCCATGCGCCTTTTAGCAGGCATTGCCGCCCTTGGCAGCACCCCATATACCCTGACCGGGGATGAGCGCATGCGTCAACGCCCCATGGGAGAGCTTTTAGACGCCCTTGGCCGTATCCGGATCCGTGCGGCTTCCCAAAACAATGAAGGTACACCGCCGGTAGTGATCCAGGGCGGTGACAGGGCAGGGGGGCGAACGCTTCTTGACTGCTCCCGGTCAAGCCAGTACCTGTCCGCCCTGCTCATGGCCGGGGCTTTTTTTGATCATGGCCTCGTGATTGATTTGACAGGGCCTGCCGTTTCCCAACCATATATTGATTTGACTTTGGATGTGATGAAGCAGTTTGGGGTCAATGCCTTCCAGGTATCCGACACCTGCTATGAGGTCCCGGGGGGCCAGACTTACTCATCCGGAAGCAGATCCGTGGAGCCGGATCTTTCCAATGCCGGCTATTTTTGGGCAGCAGGGGCTGTAACAGGTGCGGATATCGGGGTGGATAATATCGGCACAGCCTCTTTGCAGGGCGATCTGAAACAGGCATATATATTTGAGAAGATGGGCTGTACGGTAAATCATAATGGCCGGGTCCTGAGGGTAAAGGGGCATCCCCTGCACGGCGTGGATGTGGATATGTCCGATACCCCGGATGCCGTGCCTGCTGTGGCTGTAACAGCGGCGTTTGCCGAAGGCACCACCCGGATCAGTAATATTGGCCATCTTCGGGTCAAGGAGTGCGACCGCATTGATGCGGTTTGTTCCCAGCTCACAAAAATGGGAATTAAAGCGGTGCAGGGACCGGATTTTATGGAAATTACGGGCGGCACACCCCATGGCGCAGTCATTGAAACCTTTAACGACCACCGCATTGCCATGGCCTTTGCGGTTGCCGGTCTTAGGGTGGACGATATTAAAATTGAAAATCCCGTGTGCGTGGAGAAATCATTTCCCACATTTTGGCAGCTTTTTGACGCCCTGTAAAAAGGAGGTACCATGGGTCCCATTTTTCTTATCGGATATCGGTGTACCGGCAAAACCAGTACCGGAAAGTACCTTGCCGATCTTTTGAATAAAACGTTTCTGGATACCGATCTGGTTTTGGAATCAACTTACGGTACAACCATTGCACAGATGGTGGGCCGGCACGGCTGGGCCTATTTCAGGGCAAAAGAAACTGAAACACTTATGAATCTGGATTTGAAGAATTCACCCGTTATAGCTACGGGCGGGGGGATCATCCTTGCAGAAGAAAACAGACAGTTTTTAAAAGAAAACGGGGTCGTTGTATATCTTTATGCCACAGCATCTGTTCTGACGGACAGAATAAGCAAAGATGAAAACAACACCGACCGAAGACCGGATCTAACCCGTGACAGCCTTTCCCTTGAAACAGAAAAAATGCTTGAAATCAGAACCCCCTTGTACCAGGAACTTGCCGGTGTCTCCATTGACACCGAAAAATACACTCCCAAAGCCGCGGCACTACAGATCAAGGCCCAACTTGATCCAGGGAGTCGGAGCGAAATTTCATAAGTTTGCAAAGTAACCCAATAAAATTGTTTTTTGAATATTTAGTTTTGAGCAGAAACCTGTGTTTGGACGAAAAGTTGCCCAGATGCAAGGCGCAGAAAAATTGGCAACCGGAGCAACCTAATGGTTGTGAGGATTGCCAATCTTTTTGCAACGCCGCAGGTGGGTGACTTTTCGTCCAAACACTAAAAAAAAAGGAGAATTTTTAATGGATATCATAACCCATCAATTAATAGACAATGAATTGTGCGGAACGCCGGTCATGGTTGAAACCGGTAAGAGCCGGGTGGAATATACGACTACGCCCAGAATGGCGGCAGATGACTCAGGGCTGGTGCATGGCGGATTTATTTTCGGACTTGCCGACTATGCGGCTATGCTTGCAGTGAATCATCCCAATGTTGTGCTTGGCGGAGCGGATGTTAAATTCCTGAAACCTGTCAAAGCAGGGGAATCTGTCTGTGCCGAGGCTAGTGTATCATCGGTGTCAGGTAAAAAACAGATGGTCGGTGTTGTGGTTAAACGTGAAGATGAAGTGGTTTTCAAAGGGGATTTTTCCTGTTTTATCCTGGAAAAACATGTCCTTGAATAAAAAAAATTCCAAGCACCATCTCTTATCAAAACATGGTGCTTGGAATATACATTCAATGGAAAATAGCCGTGAATGCGCTCAAGCTATTCTAGTATCCGATTTTAGGCATCCTGGGGGGTCTTGATCATATCGTTTTCCATCATGTCAGCAATATCTAAGGCGGAATTCAAGGCATCGTTAATCATGAAAAGCTGAATTTTCAGTGTTTTCAATGAGGCCGGGGTCGCCGAAATCTTTTCTTCTGATGCAAGAAGCGACGAAAACAAGTCTGCTTTTTGGGCAAAATCGGCCAAACGTTCACTAAATTGAACGATCTGTTTTGCCCACTTGTCCCTTTCTTCTCTTGTCAGGTCTATATTTGCGTTGTCAGTGCCGTTGATCAGGTGGTCAATCTGGTACTCCTGGGGGGGGGCGATGATTTCGTACATAGTTTGTGCTCCTTTATTTTTTGTTTAAAAAATAATATAGGATATCGCCCTGGGTGTAAATAATTTTCAAAATGGACAGATAAAAGGAGGAACGGGCATTGGATATGCGCCGCTGGGCCTCAACAAGCAACGTATTGGCATCCATGATATCTATACTGTCAGCCATGCCGTATTTGAATTGCATTTGAACGGCGTTGAAATTTTCTTCGGCAGATTTCACTTCATCAGCAAGGTTGATCAGGGTCGCTTTTGAGGTGTTAAATTCCAGAAAGGATTGCTTTGATTCAAGGATTATGGCCTTTTCTTCATTGGCAAGTGCCTGCATGGCCTGGCGATACTTTGCCATGGCCTGGCGTACCTGAGCACTTCGCAATCCGCCGTCATACAGGGTAACGACCAGCTGGGCCTGGATATATGCCTCTGCGGTATCATATCCGCCTTGGGCCTCGTTTCCTGTATCATAGGTGATATCTTTTTCCCGGTAGCCGCCTTCAATCTCAAAACGGGGCCAATAGTCACCTTTTTCATAGGCTATGCTTCGCCGGGCAATTTCAACCCCCTTTTTGCCTTCCTTGATTTCATAACGGTTTTCAAGGGCCTTTAATTTTATCTCTTCAAGGGTGATTGAAAAATTTTCAATCTCTTTGATATCCCCCGATGCAATTGAGAACTGGTCTTCGATACCGGTGAGCCTGACAATACCTGCCTTGGCTGTCTGAACATTATTGACTGCCACAATCTGATCGGTTTTAGCCTTTGACAATTCAGCCCGGGCCCTGTAAAGCGCTGTTTTTGTCACACTACCCACCCTAAGTTTTTCATTTATCGAATCTCGGTATGTGCTCAAGCGCTCAACTTCGGCATCCGCCACCTCCACCAGACGTTTCAAATTCAATGCCTGGATATAGGCCTGGGCCACCTGGAAAATGTAATCAGTTCTAATGGTTTGTTCTGAATATTTTGCCTTTTCAATGCCTTTTTTACTGACATCATAGGCGATCAGTTCCCTGCCGTTCAGGGTAAATGACTGGGTGAGTTTGCCACCTAAGGTATTTACATCAGGCGTGTAATAGTCGTCGTTTTTATAATTCAGGTAACTGGCGTATAGCGTAGCTGCAGGAATAAGCACGGACTGGGCACGTTTTTTATCCTGTTCGGCAATATAGGTCTGCTCCCTGGCAATCTGGATACTTTCTGCATTTTTATTGGCGATTCGACATAATTGTTTCAGGGTATATGACGGCTTGCAAAAAGCTTGTGCTGAAAATCCGAAAAGCAGTAACAATGATACCAGAACGAAGAGATGAATCTTGTTTATTTTTAACATTATAACCTTTGGGGGTCGAGGGTTAAAGTCAGTCAAGCAATGAGCTTGAGCCACCCTGCCTGGAAGATACACTCAGACCTATAACCCAGCCAAGGAGAAGCACGCCCACACCGGCCAGAAACCATTTAATCATGCCGGTTTTAAACATGAATTCGTAGTTACCCTTTGGCTGGGCAAGTGTGTCCGGCAAAGATGTGTTCTGGGTTTTAAGGCGTTTGTTCTCTTCTAACGTATCGGTTATATTGGCAGAGGCAGCCTTAAGCGCAGTATATTGTGACTTTAAGGTTTCAACGTTTTGAATCAGGACCTGATTCTCCTTTTTCAGCTGCTCCATGACGGCGTGGTCTGGCTGTTCCGTCAATGCCCTGATTTTTTCTTCAAGGGCGGCATTTTCTTTTTTTAACTGCTCAATGATCATTGCTTTGGGTAGATCGGTTACAACATAATTTTTGTCCACCCATCCCTGCTCCCCGGATGAAAGTGCCACCTTAAGGTAGCCGTTGCTTTCTTCAATTATGGTTAAAGGGGTATCGCTTTTTAAAGCGGAGATCAGAGGGTAGCTGGGGCCGGGTCCCTTCCTGAATGTAAGAATGAGCATATCAGAGACATAAGCGGTCTGGGCACGGCATAACGCTGTGATCCCGATAACAATTAGAACAACCGAACAAATTCGTGGAAATAGTTTCATCATTATTAATTGCCTCCTTAACTGTTTTTAGTTAATTATCAGTCCTTCCCTGTTTTTACAACACCCGACATGTAAAAAAAACTTGCCAAACCGCATGGAACATGGGATCAATCATTACTTCCTGTCATTGATTACAGTCTGTTGAATTAAAACGGTTGGCGTATGAACCTGGACTCTTTCAAGAAATTGTGTATTGCCAATATCCTTAACGGGGTGTCTGACGGGTTGCGCAAATATTCAAATCCCAGCCGCGTTGCCCTGCTGTTTGCACCGGGGTCGCATGATCCGGTTCAGATATTTGACCCCCAGGATCTTTTGTTAGGGCATGAAACCGTACTTGAGGAAATATTTGTTGTTCACGAAGAACGTTGGCGGCAGCATATCGGAGAGCAGATTGAAAATCAGCCCAAAGGTTATCTTATCCCCCAGGAAAATTTGGACTTGTCAGGGCTTATTGTGTTTGCAGGCGCAAGCAGTGACTTTTTTTATCAGGTCTGGTTCACAGAGCACCATCCTGACATATGTTCCATCAAACCGACAGAAAAGTGGCTGGAACAGGCTGCTTGCCTGCTTGCCCATGATTACACTTCGGGTAATCCGCCCATCAACTGTTCGGACTATGTAGTTAAGAACTATGCGCTCCAGGCCATAGCCGATTACATGGTGGATGAGCGCAACAGTCATCTGGGGTATGATACCAAAATTCAGATACCCACGATCCTGAACCATATTCTTTCCATTTCAAAAACCAGGGAAGAGGGGGCCTGGGCAAGGGGGTATCTTTTTTTTACGGATCCGGTCAATATCGACACCATCGATTTTTTGACCATGTTCCAGCGTAGTGAAAGACCGGTAATTTCTAATATCAAACACATTAGAAAACTTCTTGTCAGTGTAGAGCGCTCAAATCGTAAACTGGTTTCCGACGGCAATTATGTTGTGGGGATCACATTAGCCCCTGTGCCCGAGTATGCTATTGTTGCTGATTTTAGGGGAGATCACGGTTTTTTGAGCCTGGGAACCCAGAAAGTAGCCTCATTTTGTGACGGCAATTTTTATTCTACCACCAGGGAAAACAAGCTGGTGGAGTTGGAGGAATTGCTTTTGGATTCACAGCTTGATATCGAAGCTGCCGGCACCCTGTTCAGTGTCGTTTCCGGGTTGATACACAAGGCAGGACATTCACATTACGGCAGTACCGTGGTGATTGATATGAACGAAGCCCCACTGGTGCTGTCCGGCCATGTGCTGGATCCCCCTTTAACCCTTATGGATCCTGATAATTATGACCTGGCCGCGGCCTTTATGCGCATTGACGGGGCAGTTCAAATAACACCGGATGCTAAAATTCGCGGATTCGGCTGTCTTTTGGACGGGCAGTCCGTTACCTGGGAAAATATGGCCCGGGGTGCCAGATACAACTCGGCATTGAGATTTTCCGCGACAACATCAAAAGTGATTGTGGTTGTCGTTTCTGCCGACAGACCTATTTCAATCATATATAACGGTATTGAATTGAACGGCATATCCAGATGGAAACCCATTTATCAGTATGTGCCGGAAATATTAACTCTTAAACAGCATTTGCATGGTGTGCAGATATGATGAGCTCTCATGACTCAATTTGACTTTAAATCATTATCGGATCTGGCCGGCCAGCGTTTGATGTTCGGGTTTGAGGGTCAAACCCTTAATGCTGAATTAAAATATCTGATAAAGGAATACAGGGTCGGGGGGATTATCCTGTTCCGGTCCAATATTAAATCTGCAGAGCAGTTGCGCCGTTTGTGTATGGATGCCCGAAAATATGCACTGGATCAAGGGTTGCCGGATTTGTTTGTTGCCGTGGACCAGGAAGGTGGCAAGGTGGCAAGACTGCGAAAACCCTTTACTGAATTTCCCGGCAATCCCCATATCAAGACCATTGATGATGCCCGTGAATTTGCCCGGATTACAGCATCAGAGCTTTCTGACATGGGTATTAACATGAATATGGCTCCGGTTATGGATGTAGCACCGTCGGATGTGGATTCCATCATGAAAGACCGGGCGTTTACAGGGGGGGCAAAGCGTGTGTCCCAACTGGGTAGTGCGGTGATCCAGGGGCTTCAAAAGGGTGGGGTCATGGCTGTGGCCAAACATTTTCCCGGTATTGGCAGAACAGTAAAAGATTCCCATTCTTTTCTGCCTGAATTGGATGCGGAACTGTCCGATTTAAAACAGACAGATTTGGTCCCTTTTGAAGCTGCAAAAAAAGCACAGGTTTCAGGGATTATGCTGTCCCATATTTTTTATCCCAAACTGGATCCGGACTGGCAGGCCAGTCTGTCAAAGACCATTGCATACGATCTATTGCGACAGGATATGGAATACCAGGGCCTTGTCATGACCGATGATCTTGATATGAAGGCCATCAGTCATGATATGGATACCTGTATTCACAGGATCATGATTGCACAAATCGACATGGCTCTTGTATGCCACGCCGGACCCAATATCACCGAAGCCAGAGAGGCGATGATGCGATATCTTGAAAAGAACGCGGAGCTGTTTGAATCGGGTCGCGTTTGTGTGAAAAGGATTTTAGCGGCAAAGGAAACGTTTCTTGTTTAAAATTTTACCCGGGAATACACATCATCGCCAAGGCCGCAAACCTGGTTGTCCTGTATCATTTCCCAGCCCCTGGCTGCAATCATGGCCGCATTATCTCCGCACAGGGACAAGGGGGGATAAAACACTTTTATTTGATGCCGGCCGGCCCTTTCAGAAAGGGTGTCGACAAAGGTGCGGTTGGCGGATACCCCGCCCGCAATACCTATGCTTGAACAGTTTCTATCCCTGGCTGCAGCAAGCAGTTTGGTGGAGAGCACATCAATGACAGCCATTTGGAATCCGGCTGCCACATGGGCAGGCCGGTTTTCGCTCATATCAGGGTTTTCATGCAGGTGTCTGGAGACCGCGGATTTAAGTCCGCTGAAACTGAAGTCAAAGTTGTCTTTCCCAAGCATGCTTCGGGGAAATTTGATTTTTTCAGGGTCTCCTTTTTTTGCCAAAGCTTCAATTGCAGGTCCGCCCGGATAGCTTAACCCCATCATTTTGGCCACCTTGTCAAAGGCTTCTCCTGCGGCATCATCCCGGGTTTGGCCCATAAGGGTAAATGCGCCGGGGCCTTTGACATGATAAATATTGGTGTGTCCGCCTGACACCACAAGGGAAATGAATGGGAATCTGGGGGGATTGTCCAAAAGTTGTAAAGAGCAGATATGGGCTTCAAGATGGTTAACACCGGCCAACGGCAGGTTCCGTGCCCAGGCCAGGGCCTTGGCATAGGAAAATCCCACCAGAAGAGCGCCTATCAGTCCCGGACCCCGGGTGGCGGCAATGCCGTCAATGTCATCTAAGCTCACACCGGCTTGTGCCAGGGCCTGAACCACAATCGGGTCTATGGCTTCAAGATGCATGCGCGATGCAAGCTCAGGCACCACGCCCCCGTAAATGGCATGGGTGGATACCTGGGAGGCCACAACAGAAGAGCGAATGCGCACACCGTCTTCAACGACGGCAGCTGCCGTTTCGTCGCAGGAGGATTCGATCCCGAGAATGAGCATGGGTTTACCTGCCTGCAGGGTAATCAGACGTACTGGGTCTGGGTCTCGTTGTTTTGCCTTTCCAGGATTTCACCGATAAAATACGCTTTTTCTTCCATGGCAACCAGTCTATCCATGACCTCCTGGGCGGATTTTTCAGGGACCACCATCACCATGCCGATACCGTTGTTAAATGTCCGGTGCATGTCATGTTCCGGCACATTGCCTTCCCGCTGGATGATGTTGAATATTGGGGGAATCTGCCATGACCCTTTGTGGATGACGGCCTTGCATGTCTGGGGGATGACCCGGATGATGTTCTCATCTATGCCGCCGCCTGTGATATGAACCAGGCCGTGAATAGGCAGGTCACGCAGCAGGCTTAAGATCGTGGATACATAGATGATGGTAGGTTTGAGCAGTTCTTCCCCAAGAGTGGTGTCCAAGTCAGCCAGCCGGGTATTGACGTCATATCGGCATTTGTCAAAAAAAACCTTGCGCACTAAAGAAAAACCATTGGAGTGAACACCTGAAGAGGCTATGCCGATAAGTTTGTGCCCCGGACGAATGTAGGAGCCGTCGATGATTTTGTTATTGTCAACGATACCGACGGAAAAACCTGACAGATCATATTCACCACCTTGGTACATGCCGGGCATTTCAGCGGTTTCTCCGCCGATCAGCGCACATCCAGCCTCGGTGCAGCCTTCGGCAATACCCCTAATAATTTTTTCAGCCACACTGTTGTCCAGTTTTCCCATGGCAAGATAATCCAGAAAAAATAATGGCTTAGCTCCCTGGACAATGATGTCGTTGACGCACATGGCCACAAGGTCTATACCTATGGTGTCATGTTTGTCCATCTGGAATGCGATTTTCAGCTTGGTACCCACCCCGTCTGTGGAGCTGACCAGCACCGGGTTGGAAATATTGGCCAGGTTCAGGGAAAAAAGTCCGCCGAAACCACCGATTTCACCCATAACACCGGTGCGTGGGGTAGATTTGGCTATGTCTTTTATCCGGTCCACCAGCCGGGTGGCTTTATCGATATCAACGCCGGAATCCGCATATGTTAAAGAGTCATTCATTTCATCTCACCTGTGGAATATAGTAGATCTGTCAATCCCTTTAAAATCATCAATCATACGCCCAAAGGCCGTAAAAAGTCAAAAGCTTTTTGACAAGGGATGCCTGGATGAAGTATTAAGTTGGGTGATTTTAAACACGGGACTATTTTGGAGAAAATACCTTCATGAAAACAATCCATATCGGCCTACTTGGATTCGGTGTAGTAGGGGCAGGCGTGGCAAAATTGCTCAAGGAGAAAAAAGACTTGCTTGAAGCCCGGATCGGTGCCAGTCTGAATTTAAAAACCATTGCTGACCTTGATATTACAACGGACCGGGGTGTTGAATTGACAGGCACCCAATTAATAACCGATGCTGTAACGGTTATCAATGACCCTGACATTGACATTATTGTGGAGCTTATCGGCGGGAAAACCATAGCCAGGGATTTCATCCTTAAGACCCTTGAAAATAAAAAACATGTGGTGACTGCAAACAAGGCGCTTCTGGCAAGTTTCGGTAATGAGCTGGTCGCCGTTGCCGGAAAAAATCAGGTGGATTTGGCTTTTGAAGCGTCCTGCGGGGGATGTATGCCCGTCATAAAAAGCCTGCGGGAATCTTTGGTCGCCAATGACATCCATGGCATGTGCGGAATCCTTAACGGTACCTGCAATTATATCTTAAGCAAGATGTCCCAGGATGGTTCTCTATTTGAGGATGCCCTAAAAAAGGCACAGGAGTTGGGCTTTGCCGAGGCTGAACCATCACTGGATGTGGATGGATATGATACGGCTCATAAACTTGCCATCTTAAGTGCCCTGGCCTATGGTATGGAAATCAACCTTGATGATATTCATGTGGAAGGTATCCGGAACATAGGTCCGGCTGATATCGGGTTTGCAGGCGACTTTGGTTATACCATTAAACTGCTTGCCATCGGGAAAAAACATGAGAACCATGTTGAAGCCCGGGTGCATCCCACCATGATTCACAACTCCAATCCGTTGTCTCATGTGGATCACTCGATGAATGCCATTGCCATTGATGCAGATGCCACCGGGAGAACCATGCTTTACGGTCACGGCGCAGGCATGATGCCCACAGCCTCCGCTGTGCTCTCGGATATTGCTGATATTGCCAGGAATATCATTGCCGGCACCCGGCGCAGGGTTCCTACCCTTGGATATCCCGAGGAAAATATTCAAAAAATACCAATTCTACCCATGGCCCAGTTGTCCACCCGGTATTATCTGCGTTTTGAAGCCCAGGATCATCCGGGTGTTCTATCCACCATTTCAGGAATTCTAGGTGAAAACGATATCAGTATTAAATCTGTTCATCAAAAAGGGCGCAATGCCAATGGGCAGGTGCCCATTGTGATGCTGACTCACCTGGCCAAGGAAAGCAGGATTCAGGCGGCCCTTGCTAAAATTGTTCAAACCGACTGCGTGGTGGGACAACCCGTTCTTATCCGTATTGAAGATGATGAGACTGAGTAGGGTTCGGTTGTTCTGGGGTATTTATATCCCGATATCCGGGATAAAGGTTGCAGCATAAATAGAATAAATAAGAGAAAAAGGGTTAAAGGAATGAAAATACTTGTTGCAGATCTGGAAGGGGTTTTTTTGCCTGAAATCTGGATTAATGTGGCGAAAAAAACGGGGATTGAGGAACTTAAACTCACCACCCGGGATATCAGCGATTATGATGTGCTCATGACCAAGCGTCTCTCCATACTTGATGAGCATAATCTGACACTTAAGGATATTCAGGATGTCATTGCAGGCCTTGAACCCCTTGATGGCGCAAAGGAGATGTTGGACTGGATCCGGAAACGCACTCAGATCATTATCCTGTCCGATACCTTTGAAGAGTTTGCAGGGCCGCTTATGGAAAAATTAGGCTTTCCTGCACTTCTCTGCCATAATCTTACAGTGGACGCAACAAACCGGATTATCGGATACAATTTGAGAATTGACAATCAGAAAGCCCGGGCCGTCAAAGCCCTTCAAGGTTTGAATTATCATGTTATTGCCTTTGGAGATTCCTACAATGATACCGGGATGATCCTATCTGCAGACCAGGGCTTTTTCTTTAAGCCCCCTGAGTCCATTACCAAGGATTTTCCTGATATTCCCATTACCCGCTCCTATGATGAGCTTCAAGTCATGCTTACCACTCTTCTGGCGAACTGAATGATAAACATTGATAACTTTAAAGCGCTGCGGGTGCTTGTCATCGGGGACTTAATGCTCGATGAGTACCTGTGGGGAAGGGTAGACAGAATTTCACCGGAGGCGCCTGTGCCTGTGGTGGCCGTGGAAAAGACCAGCCATACACTGGGCGGAGCCGGTAATGTGATAAATAACCTTTCAGCTATGGGGGCAACGGTCTTCGCCATGGGTACCGTGGGTAAGGGGCCGGCCGGCCGTGATGTTTTAAAAATGCTTGGAGCCTTGAACGTTGATGTCACAGGGGTGATCAGTGAATCGGACCGGCCTACAACACGTAAAACCAGAATCATTGCCGCCAGTCAGCAAATGCTGCGCATTGACAGGGAAGTCATGCACCGGATCAGTGCCCATACGCTTGAGGAATTAACTCGGATTCTTGCCGGTTACATAGACAAAATGGATCTTGTTATCATTTCAGATTATGATAAGGGCTTGGTAACCCGTGAGCTTGTAGCACGTATTGTTGAACTGGCAAACAAATCAGGCGTAATGACCCTGGCCGATCCCAAGTCCATGGATTTTTCCAAATACATGGGGGTAAGCGTTTTGACTCCTAATAAAAGAGAAGCTGCAATTGCCGCGGGTATGCAGATTCAAACTCCCGAACAGATGGATGCCGCTGCAGCAAAGATCATGGCTTTGGCCGGGCTTGAAAAACTTCTTATTACCTGCGGAAAGGCCGGTATGGTCCTTTATGAAACCGGAAAACCGGCTGTCGCTATTGCATCCAAAGCAAGGCAGGTCTTCGATGTGTCCGGGGCCGGAGATACGGTTATCTCTATTTTAGGCCTGGGGTTGGCATCAGGTGCCACGTTTAAAGCGGCTGCCGGGCTGGCCAATCTTGCAGCAGGTATTGTGGTGGCCAAAGTCGGTACCGCAACCGCATCAATTGACGAGCTAAAACAGTGTGTTATGTTTAATGTTTGAATTATATGAAAATTTAACTTGACTCGAAAGCTCCTTTGATCTATATTGCTAAATGTTGTTGCGGGGTGGAGCAGTCTGGTAGCTCGTCGGGCTCATAACCCGAAGGTCGTTGGTTCAAATCCTTCCCCCGCTACCAAGTATATCAAGGCTCTCGGCGGTTTCGCCGGGAGCCTTTGTTATTTGCTCCCCACACTATTCCCCACACCCAAGAACTTTTTCGTTATTCCCCACACCTTGGGTATGGCCTTTCAACCGGCTGGGATTTTTTCCCCTGGCAGGATAAGAGTCTCAGTTCGGTTAAAAAATATTGTCACTCACAAGAGCAAAAGCCGCAAAAGGAGCAAAAGCCCGAACAGACATGGGACTCGCCTATACAAAAGGTACAAAACATACAAAAGCCCTGTCAAAACACCCAATCAAATGGTTTTACTGATTTAATCCACGATCCCCGGCGGTTGATATAGTTGCCTTCGGTATGACTTGAATCGTCCAGACAACGAAAAATACAAGGTCGTTTTTTCACCAGGGCTTGGGAAAACATCGGTCACGTTATAAAACTCCTGAAAATTCAGGCGATAATGTGGGTATGCCCCTCAATTTATGCTGCCCACGGCAATAAGTCTTCATGTATCTCATGCCTCATAGACTGGTTCAATAAAACCGTCTGAATGATTTTAAACACCCGGCCATAAATCCCAGGATGTTTTGATTCACGGGACCCGGCCACATTCAAGACTTGAATGTCTGTTCTGTTTAACCACTCTTTCAATGTTTCTGCCGGGAATAACTCCTGGCCCAGGTCAACATAGAGAAAAGGCCGTCCATGTTTTTGACATAACCGTCGAGTCAAAGCAGAACCCCCGGATAGTGTTCCGAAGCTGAAAACAACCGTGCCATCAGAATCAATAATGTTCTGCTCGGTCCTCTTTGGATAACCTCCCCGGCTCATGGCCTGGAACTCAGTATATCTTCCAGATAGCGGCCCGTTTTCTGTCTTCCTTCCCTTCGGCAGCCAGCCACCATAGGGAACACCACACGAAATTCCTGCATCAACCCCGGCAATATCAGCACCGGTCTGACCTCCTGAGATTATTTTTTTTATCATCTGATTTGTTCTCCCTATGATTCTCCTCATACCGCGTCTAACCACGCGCGCATGAAGGTAACTTTTAAAGCGCTGGATTCTACCTATTTAAAATCGAAACTCCCGCGCGCGCATTGGGATTAACTCCTTAACCAACCGGGCAGGATACCACCAGGGGCTTGAATTGGTCAGGAGTTCATAGCCTGTAATATACAATCAGCTTTCCATTTCTCCCGGTCTTGGCGCCGTTGTTCATTACTGATCTTAATCAGGTATTCAATCTCTTTAACCGCATCTGTGATCATATCGGAAACACTTGTTATGGTACTTTTGTCCATGTCAAAAGGCCCGTCAGGATAGGCATAAAGCAGATTCGCAATCGCCTTTAATTTTTCTATCGGGTGGCAGGTTTGACGCAGAACATCATTGCTTGCCATTAACTTTTCTCGGGTGATATCAGCTTTAAATTGCATGGGCCACCTCCAAGGGTGCGAACTTTAGTCGTAAACTTTCATCTTCCCAATTACCGATCTGCCCGGCCAGCCTGGTTAAACCAGGAGGAAGACAAGCGCCCATATCCATCACGGCAGTATGGGCACGATACGCCCGGACAAAATCACGGAACCACCATTTCAATTCTGATTCAGCAACATAAGCCGCCCATGAGCAATACCTCCACCTGGTGGACATCAGGTATTTTGTGATCGGGTCCTCGAATTCAGGGATTACCATTTTTCCATACCGGTGCAAATGGTCAAGCACCTTTCCTGCCTCGATCTCTGCCCGGTCTTCAACGGGGATATCTCCGGACTCTTCATGAATGGTGCTGATAAAATCCCCCACCGTAGGCATGGTGTTGAACCTGTGAGTTTTCAAAAGCTTTGTGGCTGCCTGGCCCACCTGGTCAATGCTGAATTCCTTCATAGCCTCGAATCTCATCCTTAACCCGTTCGTGGTCAAATTCGTTCCCGGGTAGTTTTCTGCAAGGCCAAACATGATTTCACTGAATTTTTCCCCATCGTTTTCAAGTATCATGCCGTGGCCCCCCCTCTTTTGCTGTACGCTGCAAACTCAAGACAAGCAGCAAGGTTACCATCCAAGCGCTTAGAACCGGTGGTAAATCCGTTGGGAAATTGACCGGCTCTGAAAAGGTCAGGTCCAAACGGGTTGATATCCATGGTGTTGTTGCCCATGGTGTCAAAATACCCCTCTGCCCATTTGTTTTTCAGAGTCTTGTCCAGGTAAGCCTTGTACTGCATACTTCCGCCACGGACATTGGCGTCTGCATAAGCAATGGCCTCTTTCACCTCCTGTTCCGGATACTCCATGACAGCCTTGTTCACCAGGGAAAGAACCACAGGGTTCCGGTGTTGTGAAGGAATTAAATTTATAATCTCATGGGTGGGAGACGACGACGGCAAAGAAAGAACCTGGTCACAAATAACCGGCTCTGCCTCGCGCGCGCAAGTAGTAGTCGTTGTTACCCTCAGTATTTGTTTAATATCAGTATTTATTATAGGGGCGGTTTGCTTGATTACGGTTTTCGACATATGGTTTTCCGCAATGTTGGCATCCTCAATATGGGCTTTCTTGGCTTGTATCGCCATGGTGCTTGGTTCCGGTTCGGGGTCCCCCAGGGTGATCAACTCCGGTTCGGCATCCTCGTTGTCTGGCCTCTCGGGGAGAACTGTTCCCTTGCAGGAAGAGGCGCGTTGTTCTGGTGCCGGGCGATCCCCGCAGGAGTTCACCGGGTTTTCATGGATGATGTACTCCACACCAATTATCCGCCCGTTCTCATGCCTGGTCACTTCTCTTTGGATGTATCCGGCTTTCTCAAGTTCACGGATCGCTGACCTTATGGCAGTGTTGCCGTCTTTGCCGGTCTTCACCAGGTGGTTGATATTCAGGTTCCAGTTTTCCGGACGGCACAACAGCCGAACAAGAGTCCCCCTGGCCTTATCGGAAATGGTTTCGTCCAGCAGCAGTTCATTGGGTATTATGGTGTAGTTGCCTTTTTTTTCAGCTCTGATGATCATTTGGCCACCTCCTTTTCTGCCCGGCAAGAGAGTATCGCGCGGACCTTTTCAAACCGCCGGTCTACATAGCAGCTTTCCTCCCAGGTTCTGTTCGGGTTGAATTTTTGAGGTGCGGGGATGTGGGCCTGCATGAGTGATAGCAAGGCTTTGGCTTCTTGCGGGGTGATTTCCGATAAAATCAGAATTTCGGTGGGAGTGATTTGAGATAAGGCATGATGTTCCATCGTAGGGCCTCCGTAAGTTGTGATTAAGCCCTTTTCATCCGATCAAAAACAAAAAGGGCAGCATAGGGGTTGATCGACCGGCCTTACGGAACCGGCAGCCCCGAGGGGCTCCCCTATGCTGCCCAATATGGACGCATGGAACAAAAAAAAGCGTTCACATGAAATGCAGACGCCTCTTTGCGCCCGTAAGTTTCCGGCGATCAAACCGGGTCCAGGAATTTGCCTGGAAATTTTCACCATGGCACAGAATTTATGGGTTTGTCAAATGAAAATTATAAGTTCTTTATCGAATGTGGGACCACTTATGTAACCATGTTAGGAAAAATAGGCGGATGGACCGGCCTTGTCAACTTTTATTTTCGGTTTTTGTTGACAGGGTAGGTCTATTTTGCTTTGGTATATTTTATATTTGAAAAGACATTCACACATTGTAAATCATTTGGAAAAAATCAAAAGCTCCAAAGCTGTATTTAAAGGGTTTATTTATGAGAGAAATGATAGCTATTATCAGCATGGTGTTTGCGTCAATATTCATTATAACGTCAAACGGGTTCGCCGAAATGGTTATGTACCGGGATGCAAACGGAGTACTTTGCTTTTCGAATACTGGCCCACCACTGGATTCAGAAGTTGAAGAAACTTATGGAGAAACCAAGGGTGGGGTATCTTCCCCAGAAAAATATGAACCAGTCGAAAAGCAAGAGCAACACCAGACGAATGTCAAAGTCATGGAAAACGAGGTTGAAATTAAAAAGCAAAAAAACAAAAAAGAACAAACACAGTTTGAACATGAAATTGCACTTGAGAAACGACGTCTCGAAGAAAGGCTAATGTATTACCAAAATGATTGCCCAAAGAGTCGCAAATATAAAGATACTTATACAAGTCGTCAATCTGAATTTATTCAACGTTCAAAAAAGACTCATAATGATTTCTGTCGGGAAAAATACAACCAAATATTTAATTCCATAGAATTATTAGAAAAAGATTCAGAGTATTATTTTTACAAAAAACAGGAAAACCAAAAAAATGAAACTGGGGTATCCCACGCCAACCAAAATGAAACCGGGATATCCCACTCCAACAAAAATCAAGGCACAACAATAAATAATGAATGGGACACCAATGGAAATCATTATACTCCTGCTGGCGGCGGAAACAAATGGCGGCAAGATGGCACTTTTATGCAAAAAGCAGCAGGTGGATATATTGATACAAAAACTGGACAATTTATTCCATCAAATTGATTATTTACATAAATATAGTTTTCGAGCCTTGTCAAGGATGATGGAAAATATTTCTGGGTGATGGCGGGAGACATTGGAGAGAGAAATCAGTGATGTCGAATCTTGTCCAGATTAAGCAGATGTATTTATCAATGAACCAGGCTCAAGCAAACCCGAATTATTTAGGTTAGTGTAATTGATTTCTATATCACTTGAAACATCTGCTGGCTTTACTGGAGCAGACGGCTCCGAAGGTGGCTGCCTATTCTCAATATTACCACCCGGTGGTGAAATAGGCTCAGCGGGTTTGCTGGGCGTCATCGGTTGATATGTGGAAATGTTATTTCCTTTGATTTCCATAATTATCTCCTTTCAAATCGCATAACATCTTATCACTTTTTATCGGCATTTTCAGCGATTCCTATAATCTGGTTCCGTATGGTTGCTGACTCTCTCACGGTAGAAACGCCAGTTCCCCGACGCCCCAGCATAGTCCCGGACGTGCGGTTTTCCGCATCAGTTTTCTTGATTATACTCGCTTTGGTGAAACAGTTTAAAGCCAAAATTTAACATTATTGGACATAATCATTCATGGCCCGGAATTGATCATAACTCCGGCTACTTTGTGTTCTTCTTTCAGATACAACCCCCATAGCTTACTATTGCCAGGTTCTATTTTCGGTCCGGTACTCAGCCCAGCATTAAGACGGCAACGGCCAGATGGATAATAAATATCTTTCCGCTTGCAGGGTGTTCCGGCACGGGTCTTTGCTCCGCAGTAAGTGTGTGTCCTGAAAAATTCACTGACCTTTTCCAAATCTAAATCTTCCATACCATCGTCCTCTCTATTCTTTAATTTTGTGGGGCTCCCATGGGGTTTGGGTAAGGGTGAGGGTGAATAATATTCAATCCTACGATACGGGAGACTTGTCATGAAAAGCCCAATCTTTTCTTAAGCTTTTCCGTCCTATACTCTGCCAAATCTAATTGCCTGCCCATATCCGCAAGAACATGACCTTCCAATTGTCGAATTTGATATCGGATTTTATCCCAGGTCCTCTGGTGCATTCCCTTTGGCTTGAATATCGGCAACGGGTTTAAGCACCCTGGTTGGCCCCCGATCTTTTTACGCAATTTATTGGCCTTGCTGGACAGCCGGTCCCTGGGAGTTTCATTGCAGGTTTCATAAGTGAGGTTGTAACACTTCCGGCAGGAGAAATATTTCCCGGCACCGTAAACCACAGCGCACCGCCTACCACAATGAGGACAAATGAACCAAACACGTTCGCCGCTATAATTGCATGGGGTCCGGTCAAAAGAGATCCGCTGTTTGATAGCTTCGGTTTTCTTATGGGTATATTGTAGCTTCAAATAGTCCTCTTGGACGGTTATCCCGATACTGGCACGGACATTGCCTCCTGTTGACCACTGCCACTCAAAATATTTCCCAGGGATTAAACATCCGGCACGTTTCAGTCTACGGACATCCAGAGGGAGGGAACTCTCCGCTGTATTCTTACCGCTGCTTCTTCTGTAATATGATCCTGATCCCCATCCACCCATATGAACTCTCCGCTTTTTTAACCCAAATCATTAAGCAAAATTAACACCTGTTTTGTCTGTTAAACTTCGTAAACCATTTAATGACAGGCGTTTCAGCGATTTTTTTGTATCGTCCCAACTGCAAGCTTTTTGTCAACCCTCCCCCGTCATGATCCCCTGGCCTTGATACGTATAAGCCCTGGCCCTTGCCGACGCCTCAAAAACGCCGTGATCATCCACAAAATCAAAAATCATAGCCTTGTCCTTGCCCGGTGCTGGACGTAATGCCCGGCCAATGTATTGAATCAGGCGACCGGAGAACTTAACCGGCGTTGTCAGAAACACCGTTGAAATTCCCGGCAAGTCAAAGCCTTCTCCTATCAATTGCCCGGTTGCGATGAGATAACGACAGCCACCATCATGCAGGGCAGTGATAATCCGTTCTCTTTCCTTTGGGCTTGTGCTGCCGGTCAATACTTCAGCCTGAATGCCATGGACATCCGACAGGATATTTTGCAGCGTAACGCAATGGGCTTTCCGGTCGGATAGGATCAGGGAAACGCCATGGCCGTTATT
>KB223932.1_pt25 | contig 28534 bp, 32 predicted proteins | sample 524768 | NCBI WGS metagenome assembly AMQJ01 (sample SAMN00998488, study PRJNA167727) | sediment metagenome | isolation source: subsurface aquifer sediment | place: USA: Rifle, Colorado | collected Aug-2009
CGGTATTTGCACTGGTAGCTGGGGCGGGGCAATACATAGAGAGTGATGCAGCTTATGGTTTTGGGTACGGTGCAGGAATGGACTATGCGCTTACAGAGAGTATTATTTTGGATATGAGATACAAAACTTACAGCATGAAAGATGCTCTGCTAGACTACGACTATGACAAAGCCGTTCTTTCTTTGAGATATAAGTTTTAAACTCTGTTCTAAAAAACCTCACTTATACTTTTCTCAAGTTATCCTCAACTTGAGAGAGTTGTATTATCAATTTCTCTTACTTCTAGTCATTTTATGTCCAGTCAAAGCTCTATAATTTCCTAAATATTTATGGAGTTATATATGAAAAACAAAATTGTATCTATTGCACTGGTGTCGCTTTTATCTATGAGTTTTAGCGGCTGTTTTAATAATGAGGCTTCATGTAGCGGATCAACCGAAGCTCAGTTAGTAGAGGAAATCGCTCTTCCAAGTATCAAAGATAAGTTTATATATCAAAAAATGAATGATATAGAACCTATGTCTGGAGTATATCTATACATGAAAAAATTGGCATCTACCGTTGGAGGTGACAACAAAAATGTAAAGAACCAGTACGAAGAAACTTACAACAAAGCAAGCGAAGAAGCTGAAAAAGAGTTTCAGAATTACAAATTTGAACTAGAGGGAATTCGCACGACTAGCAAAGACAAAGAGTTACATCAAGTTGAATGCAGTGCTACTGTAAAAGTGAAGTTGGCTTCTTACGAAGGCAGTTACAATATAGAGTATAGCTCTCAACTAAGTGATGATAAAAATAGCGTTTATGTTGAAGTAAGCTCATTAGAGTAAATTTTAAAAGGAGAAAATAGAATGAAAAAGTTTCTTATATTTAGTGCTTTAGCTATAGCGGCTATGGCAAATGAGGTTCAGGTTTTTACATCCAACACAATGCGTATTGAGTTGGATAATGATTCAAAGATAGAAAAGCTCTTCTTTGGAAAGACAAAAGAGTTTTATGAAAAACAAGGCGAGATTCTAAAAGATCTTCAAAAAAACAGTACTTCTGCTTTAGCAACAGGCACCATAGCAACACTTCAAGCTTCAAGCGGTGAGATAGCTAAAAACATAGTAGCAGGCGGAAGCGGCGCAGGCGGTGTGGACACGAACGGCGGTTTGATTGCTATAGGTGCGATGGTAGCTATAGCCGGAGGTAAAGCACTTTTTGACTATGCAAGAGAAGATCATGAATATATGATGATGTCCAAAGCCATCAACAGCAAGGGCGAAGAGACATTGTTATATACACTGATAGTTGCCAACAATTCACTTGAGACGCAAGAGGGTGAAGAGATGGCTTTGGGTGAACAAAAAAAATTATTGAAGGATAAGTAAAATGGGTAAAGTAGTTTTAAGCGTAATTTTGGCGATTATAATCATTTTTATGAGCGGATGCGGTGCAAAAGCTCCAAGACCTATGAATATGGTAGAGACATCTATTAAAGGCAAAATAGCCAATATAGCGATAGCAGGTACAATAAACTCTGATAAAGACAAAGCCTCTGTACTTCAAAACACCGCTATTCAGATAAAAGAAGCGGCTAATATTTTCAAAGAAAACGGGTATTCGTACTTTTGGATAAGTAGCAACAAAAAAAATAACGGCATACCTCTTAATATCACCGATATGAAAGGTCTAGTTTCATACTGCTACCCACAGAGTAAAGGGTTTCATGCAGACGATACAAGTGCAGGAAGCTCTTCGTTAGAGCAAAAGTGTAATTTGGAGCTTATGAAAAACCAAAACACAACATTTTATGAGCTAGTTCCTGAAGAAAAACCTCTACACGATAAACCTACTTGGAGTGTAGATCAAGTTTTAGCGGACGAGTTTATAGAGGGTTTTATAAAAGCTGCTATTGAAGACGGTAAATACGAAGACAAAGAGCTGAAGTTTATAAAAACATACCAAAAATATTAAGGAAAAAAGATTATGAAAAAGTTATCTTTAATGGCAATCATGGCGTTAAGTTTAGCAACAGGAGTTCAAGCAATTGATAATACACCTTTTTTTACTAAACATAAATTAGAGGAATCTAAAAATATAGATAATAGTGATAAAAATAGTAATGTTTATATCGGGATTTCCAGAACAACTTTTTCTACGAGTGACATAAAAGTTTTAGGTGTTCAACCTGCAAAAGAGATTGTAGGAGAAGGCGGTTCTGAGATAGATTTAAGAATAGGTTTGGCTTCTTCAAGAAAAAGCGATAAATCAGAAGTAGCAAGGATTTATCTCTATGCTTGGAGTAATCCCGATAGAAATAGTGAAGTCGGTTTTGGCGGCGGCGGTGAGTACATCGCCACTCCGTTTGAATCTATAAAAGGACTACAGTTTTTGATTGGCGGACAAGTAGGTTACGGTTGGCAGGGAGTTAAAGGCGATACTACTAGAATATCAACAAGTGCGAACAAACTCTCTTATGTAACCGATACTATCAACATGAACCCGACTGACATAACTTACACTGAAGATTCTTATGTAATAAGGGTAGATCTTACTTTAGGTTCAACCTATCAAGTTACTAATAATTTATCGCTTGATTTGGCTTATGTATATCAATACAGTAACTATCAAGTAGAATACAGAACAGTTGAAAGAAGCAGTATCTTAAATACGATAACTTTTGGTCACGATAGTCATGGTTTAAAAGTTGGGCTTAACTATAAGTTTTAGCCCTGTATCTCTATAAGTTCGATACCGCCTACCGAGGTTGCGGATACCTCTTTTTTGTGTAACTCTCTGAAGTAGTCGGCAAGCGCTTCTTTCTCTTCTTGCGTAGGCTTGGAAAAATCACCTATCAAAACTCTCTCTATCTCCGTTTTATAGGGGTAGGCAACATAATCCAATGCTTCTAGCTTAAAATGACCTCTCTGCTCAAAATGAAGCAAGACAACGCCTTTGTTGGTATTGAAAATTTCCATTCCCTCCAGCTCCTTTTTCCATTTGCGTCTGTTTTTTAGGTAAAGAGTCGCACAATCCTCCTGCCCACAACCGCACATACGGATAAAATAGAGATTTTTGCACATATCAAACTTTGGATTTAATCTACCGCTAAATTGAAAAATATTTTTCATAAATTCGCATAAAATAGGAGTGCGTTTTAGTGGTAGCAAGTGGTTGAAAACTCTTTTTTTTGTTCGTTTTTTTGGCATATGTTTCCTTTTGTATCATTTGAAAACATTTTACTCACCTTTCTAGACATTTTTTGACTAAGATTTTAGATTTAATGTTGCATTGCTAAAATGTTAGGATGTTTTTTTATGCTATCTTTGTGACTGCTTTGATTTTAAACTACATCCCATTGCTCTTCTATCTCGGAGAGCTTTTGGTATGACATTCAAAGAGTTGATGTTAAAACATTACGGCATATGGCTCTATGCCCTCTTTATCTCGTTCCTTTGGTTGCTCTTTATCAACAACGGTACGATAAGCATGGAAAATAAAAAAGAAGCGGCATCTCTTGTAGCAGGATTTTTCGCGACATTGGCAGGAGTATGGGGACCACTACAAATACGCGGTGAGCAATACACCATCCAAAGAGGGATTGAGCGATCTCGCGGATATGATGATTTGGATGACTAAAAAGCGCAAAAACATTTTAAAAGAGCATTTTGCACTGTTGGAGCTGTAGGGTTTTTGACAACCAATTGAATGTTATGATTACATGTTGCAATCCTTCATTTTTAATGACAGAACTGCAACGATAAAGAGTATTGAGGTTTAAAATATGCAAAAAGGTATCTGGGTTATCGGTGATGTTCATGGCGAATATGAGAAATTACTACTGCTGCTAAGTAAGCTTCCCAAAGATGCCATTGTTTGTTTTACGGGCGACTTGATTGATAGAGGCGAAGAGTCCGCCAAAGTTGTTGAGCTAGTCATAAACAATGGCTATTTTTGCGTGCTTGGCAATCATGAAGTAATGATGATAGAGTCAGATGAGAGTAAGCGTAACTCAGAGTATTGGTTCCATAACGGTGGCGTAGAAACACTAAGCTCCTACGCCAGATGTGATGAAGAAGTTTTTACAAAGCATGTTAGATATTTTAAAACTTTTCCTTATTTTGCGTACTTTGAGATAGAGGGGTACAAACCCCTAGTCGTATCTCACTCTTATATACATCATGTATGGGTCAGCAAAGAGCATCCATACTCTGAGGATGATGTGGAGGATATCCTTTGGCGGCACATGAAAAAAAGTGAGTATTTTGATGAGCAGAGAGAAGCTCAAAATGGTATCTTTAATATTTTTGGGCACACCCCAGTTTATGGCGCTGTTATTACTAACACATACGCAATGATTGATACGGGGGCTGTTTATGAGGATAACAAACACTTTGGCATTTTGAGTGCTATTCATTACCCCTCTTTGGAAGTTCGATCAACATAACAACTTTTTTTGAGCAAGATAATCATGGTTTAAAAGTGGGGCTTAACTATAAGTTTTAGCCCTATTGAACATATTTTTATGATAGAGCAGAAGAGATGTTTTCTAAAAGATACGAAGCTTTTTTAGCATACTCTTCTCTTAACTCTTTTGGTTCAAGCACTATCATATCAGGAAGCCATTTTTGTATAAATGGGAGTATCTCTAAACTTTGAGTGTACTCCAATGAAAAGAGAACGCTTCCGTCATCCTCTTTTTTGATAAACTTTTGAGAGAGGAAAAACTTTTTCATATCATCTTCAAAATATCTGGCGATATTCGGTAAAGCTTTTATGATAGCTCTTTGTTTAGCTTCACCATAAAGAGTCATAGAGTTTTGAATGCTTTGCAAAAAATCAAGATATTTTTGCACATTTGCACTGGTATAAGATGCTGTTTTTGAAGCATATTCCACTTTTTCTATAAAGGCTAGACGACCAAATCTTAATTTTTGTTTTTCATCCACAAAAGCTATATACCAATTTCCATCCATAAACACAAGTTTTAAGCAAAGCAGATTGTCAAATGCCTCTTGCTCATAGAAAAACTTTATCTTCCTATATTCTTTAAGTTTTATGGCAATTTTTAGTTTCTTGAAGCTCTCTTTTGCCTCAAGTGTTTGTAAATCTTCAAACGGAGAACTTTTAAAAATATAGATATGCTTTTGTTCGTTTGTATAGTCTGAGAGTTTTTTAAAAAGCTCTGGATCCCCATCATGTGCCATGGAAAAGAGCCAACCTACCTCGTTTGCATTCTCAAATGCCTCTATAAAGATATCTATAGGTTTTATAAGTTTGTATATCTTTTTATTTTTCTCTTTTTGCACAACTATACTGTCATATGTTTGAGCAAGCTCATCAAGCAGTCTGCCTAATTGTTTTGGCTTGAGATGCAGTACATTTTGAAGGTGTTCATCATAAGCATCCAGAGTTCCGTCAATCCTTTTTTTAAACTCTTCAACAATTGTAATGTATTTTTGTAAGGTACCAATATCCGACATAAAAAATCCTTCAAGTTACAAACAAGAGTATAGCAAAACTACAGTTCAAAGCAACGCATGGTTGCATTTTTTAGATTTTTATTTACCAAACATTATTTGGTAATATCAAATTGCTCAAGCTCCTCATCAGTTATCTCTATGACGAGCTTATCACTTTTACTGGTTTGGATATCGTACAAATCATTAAAAAAACGGGTTTGAGAAAGATATGCGATGTTGTAGCGTTCTTTGCTATTTTTTTGCACTACTCCTAAAATCCCAAGAACTTCGCTTCTGGTTATGTGTTTACGAATAATACTGATATTTTTAAGTAAAATAGTTTCTGTTTGCGTTTGAAAATATATAACTATCTTATCATTTGATTTTTTATTTTTGTACCAATTCCAGAGAACAGCCAACATCGTAATAGTTGCAAAAAATATAGTGATAATATCTAATATACTTATTATGCTTTCAATAATTTCCATTTTTTTCCTTATTATGTATTTAAGCTATATAGAGTACCAAAGCATTTCTTAACCAAGCGTTTTCCTATATGTTTCTATCGCTTCTTTAGACATATTTTTTATATTTTTAAGTTCGGATTCTATATCGATTGTTAACATGTACTCTTTTATAAGCTTAGTAACGAGACGAGACTGTTGCAAATCTCTATCTCGCTTCATAGGTTCTCTATACGATTGAACACTTAGCCACAGTTTATATACCGCGTATTCCAAAGGGTTTATAGTCGTGATAAAAGCACATTTACCACTATCTCCAACAAGTAGCTGCTTATGTAGTTTTGAACTCTCTATCCATTTTATGCCATCTAGTATAATTTCTCTGACTCCGCTAAATGACTCATTATCGGCCTTCATTCTCATTGGTGTCAGAAGTTCTACTACCACTTCATCTTTATTGACAAATCTATAAAAAGCTTCTTCGCTCTCTTTAAAAGTGTTGTCTATCTCAAGAAGTATACCCTTTAATGTTCTGTTTGGAATCTTCTCTTTAAAAGCTATCGAGACTTTTTTATCTCTTTTGTTCAATATGTCTATATCAAATGTAGCCAAGTGTTGATTTTCAACAAAAACACCACAGTAAGCCTCATAAGCATATAAACTATTTGTGCCTATTACTATAACTTTATCATCAAGCCCCAATTCATTCAATCTTCTAAAAAGATTTATCAGCACATTAGGAACTCTTGATATTTTAGTGAACTTGTTTATCTTCTCTTGTCTCTCTAGCAGTACCTTGCTCTCTTTTATGCTTTTTTTTAGCTCCGCTTTTTGAGCATGGAATGAGTCATAAATCACTTCCGTTTCACTACTTCTTATACTGAGTGATTTTCGTTTTTTAGTATCAAGACACTCTCTAAAGAGATACTCTTTCTCTTTTATCTTTTGCCACCCCATCCTATATCTAAAGGATTTGTCGTATCTTTTCTTTTTAGATACATAGCTTTTATATATCAATTCGGCATTAATATAAGTTTTTCTCTGCTCATCACTATAAGGTATAAACTCAAAACCCATATATTCCAACTTTATGTTATTTCTTAAATTATACTATTTTTTAGTAAAAATATATAATTATAGTATAAATTAAGCTTTTCAAAAAATCGCTTTTACCTTAAACAGTGGGCAAACAACTTTCAATCCCCTGTAAATCGGGTCACTTTGTTTTATAATTTAGATGAAACTATAACTATTCTAGAAGAAGAAAATGTTTTAATCCCCTGTAAATCGGGTCACTTTGTTTTATTTAAATGGTTTTAAAATTCTGAAAAATAAAAAACAAGTTTTAATCCCCTGTAAATCGGGTCACTTTGTTTTATAAATAATAGAGTTGTCTGCATTGATCCAGTGTGGTTCGTTTCAATCCCCTGTAAATCGGGTCACTTTGTTTTATAGGTGTTTCTTCTATCGAAGAGCTTCGATATGAAAATAAAGTTTCAATCCCCTGTAAATCGGGTCACTTTGTTTTATATTATATTAGGCAAATTTTAAAAGCCAATTGGCGAAAGGTAGTTTCAATCCCCTGTAAATCGGGTCACTTTGTTTTATTTGAACTAAAAAATAAAATTCCTTAAGGAGGAAAAAGTTTCAATCCCCTGTAAATCGGGTCACTTTGTTTTATAATAGAAATGGAAAATGAAAAATTAGGCTTTATTGTTGTTTCAATCCCCTGTAAATCGGGTCACTTTGTTTTATTTTGTGGGAAAATAAAACTTAAAGGTAAAAAAAATGAATAGTTTCAATCCCCTGTAAATCGGGTCACTTTGTTTTATGAATTTAAATCAAGATATATCGGTAAAACAAAGGAGCAGTTTCAATCCCCTGTAAATCGGGTCACTTTGTTTTATTACATTTTACACAAGCCCAAGGAGCTTAATATGGAAGAAAGTTTCAATCCCCTGTAAATCGGGTCACTTTGTTTTATAGCCTTGTTTGGGCTTTTGCGAAACTCGGAAATTTTATCAAATAGCTTCTTAAGCCCTGCTTTGGCTTGTTTTGGGAAAAGTTCGCAAATCGGGCTATTTGAAAAATCACTAACTCCCGCATTTAGAGTACAAAAACAAGGAAACCTGCTATTTAAGGGGTTTTACCAATTTCAAAAGTTCGCAAACCTTTTGGCTAAAAATGACGAAGTGCCAAACAGAGCATTTTAAGAAAAAGCAAAGCTCATGAGATGCCTGTTTTAGAGTGTTTCAATCTTTAGAAAAACTAAAAGTTCGCAAATCGATTTTTGAAGATGGCAAAAAAACGCCTTTTCGAACTTTTGAACACTCAAAAATTCAAAAAGTGCATAGTTTTATGCTAAAAAGAGTTCGCAAACTAGATTTGCGTATCTTGCGCTTCAAACGGGGTGGGTTCTTTGCCTAGAGCGAATGCGACTTTGGCGCATGAGAGACAAAGAGAGTAGATGCGCACACTATCATCTTTTGGCTTGATGAGTGCTTCTAGTTTGGCAGTGAGCGTCTCTATCTGCGATGCGGCTACAGTGATTTCAAATACCGAATCATTCACTCGAAATCCGTACCCTTGAAGAAGGTCATGAACTTTTGTGCGTCGTTTAGAGAGTGGGATATCATAAGTGATGAGATAGCGTTTTAACATCAAAACTTCCCTATAAAAGCGGCATATTTCTCTTCGCCTCTTACGCTGCGGGCAAGAAGATAGGCTTGATGGAAGATGATATGCTCTACTTTGTGCTGCTCTTTGTGCCAAGTGGTGTAGCTTCCGAGCCGCTCAAAGATATTTTTTGCTACGAGTTTTTTTGTCTCCTCACTAAGAAGCCCCTCTTTTGTAACACTTAACGGTTCGTTTTTATTTGCCATGCTAAAGACAACTCTATCGACGACAAAGGCTCTAAACTCTTCGATCATGTCAAAAACAAGTGTCGGTTTGCGTTCATCATGAGCATGAAGATAAGAAACATGCAAAGAGAGTCCTGCTTTGACAAGAGCATAACGGACTTTGCCGTAAAGGATGGCATATCCATAGTTAAGACATGAGTTTATGGTATCTCTAGCTCCTTGCGTAACACGAGAAGTAAACCCGTAGTGTTCATCAATGATAGTAGAGATTTCAGCCCAGTAAGTTGCCGATATCTGTCCCTCATACCCCATAAGTTCATTTGCAGTAGTCGCCGATTTGGCATTTTTAAGCGTTGTTTGCATACTTGTGATGGCTTTTTCAAATCTTTTGTGGTACTTGTCAAGATATTTTAGGTAATTTATCTGGTTTTTGGCTTTACCCTCGATAAACTCATAAGCAAATTCCATACTTTTGCCAAGCCGTATAACCTCCATCTGCATAAGAGCATTTTGTGAGAGTGATGCACTAAAACTGACAAAGGAGGCATAAGGAAGATGGTTTTGATCTACAAAATCTATGGGGATACCCATTCTGGCACATTCACGGATGATGTTGGTACTGATACTTACCCCATCGGATGCTATGATGATATGAGTGATTTGCGATTTTGGTATGGACTTTATAACTTTTCCCGACTCTTTAATCGTAAAGCGATTTTTAGCGATTCCAAGGACAATACCTGCTTTAGTGATATGCAGATGAGATGACTCGGTAAGTTTTTTAGAATACTCCTCTTTTTTCTTCTCAATAGGCGCAGTACTTGCTTTGATGGAGTTTTGAGCAGCCATACTCTCCCAAGCTTTCGCGATGATGAGATCTACGGCGGCACTATGTTGCTCCGCCGTATAATCATAAAAAAACTCTAAAGAGGAGAGAAGCTGACGAAAGCGTCCTTTAGATGTGATAATTCCTTTTTTGCGTGTAAGAGTGATTTTATCTATACAAGTTTGACCAAGCGCATCTTGAAGTTGCTGCACTTGAGGAGAGTCCGCCGAGACGATTTTTACATAGTAACGGACAAGTGTTTTGATGGTAATGTTTATATTTTTGACAAACTGTTCGAAAGGTTCGTTGCGAGTGGCAAAAGAGCGTAAATTTGCAATGGCTTTTTCAAGTCTTAAAGGGTCAATTTGTCTTGCATTTCCCTCAAAACGCGCACCTAAAAATGAAAATCCATTATCTACATGCGTTATAAGCGTTTTGTCTTCTCCAAGTCGTAAATGAAGCGTGTCATGCAAAAAAGTTTTAAGCGATGCAAGTGCTGTTTCGCACTCCTGCGATGTATTGCAAAAGATGGCAAAATCATCGGCAAAACGGACAAACACAACCCCTTGTGTTTCAAGGTGTTTATCCATTTTATCAAGATATATATTTGATAGTAGTGGACTAAGACTATCACCTTGATGAACTCCTTTTTGATGGTTAAAATAGGTCTGTTTTGCAAATCCTCCATTTTGAATAAGCAAAGATATAAGACGAATAATTCTTTTATCGGCAATATGCAAGGCTAAAAACTCAAGAAGCAAGTCATGGTTGATGGACTCAAAAAACTCATCTATATCGGTTTTTAAGACCCAGTGGCGTTTTTGGTCTAAAAACATTTTGCTTCTGTTGAGTGCTTTGATATGGCTTTTACCAGGGCGATACGCGTAACTTTTGTCGCTAAATGTTTTGTCGAAGTATTCGCCTAAATGGTGAGAGAGGGTTGATTGGACAAGTTTGTCACGTACGCTTGAGAGTGAAAGCGGGCGTTTTTCTTTTTTGCCCTCTTTTTGAATCTCGATCTTTTGCATCGGCTGGGGTGCATAACGCTCAGATACAATCTCTTGCATTAAATGAGCTACATTTTCTTGGAAGTTGCCCTTAAAATGTTCATAAGAGACATTGTCTATCCCCAAAGCGTTAGGATTAAGATGTTCAAATGATGCTTTGAGAGATTTAATAGTTAGGATATGTTCAAGGGGCTTAGTAAACATGTACGGATTTATAGGACCTAATCAGATTGTTTAACTCGACAGTGTCAAGTACTGCACGATCTATCTTTATGGCATAATCCATAATTTTATGGAATGTTTCTTTTCCCAATGCTTGGGAAAGTGTTACTTGGTTATTCTTACTCATCGCAAGAGCATCGAAGTCTTTTCGTTTTATGAGGTTTAGACGGGAAGCATGTTTTATTGGATCTTGGCGATTAAGTTTTATTCCAAAGTAATCATCAAAAAAATTGGCAGAGATCTTCATGAAGATTACTTTGTCTTCACGGCAATGTTTCGATTCAGGGTCAGATGTACTTGTTAGTTTGGAGAACACGTCCTGAGTAATAAAAAGGTCATTGCACGATTTGACAGCGTTTGCCAAAGAAGCATGAAGTCCATCATGTGTATAGTTAATATTCAAATGTGCCGTATTATTGCGTATCTCACGAATACTTTCAAATGTTGCCGACATTTTTTTAAAATGTTCAGCGTTCATGCAATAAAAATAGTGATGAGGCAAGGTGAGTTCCGACGATATCGTTCCTTTGAGTACAAAAGATTTTATGGCGCTAAGAACATCGTATTCAGGTGGGGATTGAATGATTTTTAGCCGTAAAAAGTGATAATAGAAATAAAGCTGAGTTCCTTCATAAAGATATGTTGCAGCAAGCAATGGATAGTTGAAACGGAACATGATTTCTGCAAGATCAAGATACATGCGGTAGAGTTCACTATGCTGTTTCGCTTTTTTAAAATCTTCTACAATCTCAAGAGCCTGTTCAATCAAAGGATCAAGAAATGCAAGATCTTTTGATATACGTGCTGTTGTCAATGCAGCTTCCAGAGAAGGGAGGGCTGTAGTAAATAGCGCACTCAAATGATTGGAAAACAATTCGCGGCTGAATTGGTACAACGCATCGATGAGCGGGTCATCATACATATCAGAGGGAGCCGAAAGCGTTTTTACAAACGAGGAAAGAGTAAAACTGGCAGCTGCATGGTCTATGTAGTCATCGAGAAATACATAACGATAGTGCTTTCCAAGATCGTTGTCATATGTTTCTGCCGCGAAAAGAAGTTTAATTTTCTGCTTTGAAAGAACCGTTCGTATAAAAGCGGCAAATGCAGCCATGATGGGCTGATGCCTCAGTCCATGGGTCAGGTCAATAACTAACTCTTCATAGTCAGTATCAGTCAATTCGAGTACAAGTTTGAAAATGTCTGAAAGATCATCTTTGTCAAACTCTTGCCATTGTATTCGTCTGGATTTTGTTTGAAGAAGCAATTGTTGTTTGGCAATCGCTTCTTTGCTGCCTATCAGGAAAAAATCTGCATCAATGTTTTGAATCAAAACATCTGTTGAATTGAGATAATTCCCTTCATTTATCGGAAGTGATGTTTCATTTCGATATAAGCTTTTTAACGGGGAACCATCACGATCAGTCCCTGCCAGACCTAAGATAGAGATAATCTTCAAATTACACCTTCCAGTATTTCGCCTTCATGGCGTTCTTTAACATGGCTTTGGACAACGATGTAGCCGATGCGCGGGTCATGTATGGCAACCCAACGGGCAGGATGAAAGTGATGCACAAGACGAGCATAAAGCCAAATAGGACCTCTTCCTGAGAGTATAACACCCATGTTTTGAGGAACATCGGGTAGCGGTGTTGAAAACACTTCCTCAGGATCTGTAATGCCGCCTTCTATCTCAAAGGTGATAAGGATACTATTTAGAATTGATTTTGTAGATGTAAAAATAATCATTGGTTCTCCAAATGATGATATTCAAAATTAATTTTTTGAGCTTTGGTACTATTCTCAATCGGATCCCCATTTTCATTATAGTGGGAAAGATGAGAGAGAACATCTATACCGTAATGCCTTCCTAATTCATATAGTGCTATACTTGATATTGTTTGACCAGGTGTGATTTCAAAAACGATATCATTTTTATTTGCATTATAATTTTTTAAATCTTCCAATATTTCATCTACAACTGCAATTATATTATTAGGATTTTGGGTTGCTTTGATTTTTTTAAATTTACATTTTTTTTGATATTTGTCAATTATATATTTTCGCAATTCCTCAATACTATTATTTGAAAATGAATCATGTATTAGATAGTAATACTCAAATCTTAGATTTGATCTTATGATTGTTTCAAATAATCCAATGTTTGAAGGCATTATAGAAATGATATATTTTTTCCCTTCAATAATTTCGGGGGAAAAGTTCAAGTTTTTAGCTCGATGGTTTATTATCCAAAAGATTGCGAATGCGAGTAAAATTAATCCTGGACCAGTCCATAATCCAAAATTGAATTTTTCTTTGTCATTACCAAATAAACTATAGTTAACTAAGGCAACAATCAAATCGCCTGTTATACCAAGACCAATAATTAATAAAAAAACGAGAATTATAGATTTAAATGGTGCTTGTTCATTTAAACCAATTGATGATAATAATTTTATTCTTTTCATTGTTGTTTCCTTACTCAAAGTGAAAATTAAGAATCTCTTCATAAAGATTTTGTCTTTGATATTCATCAAGCTTGTCATTATTAAAATCACCAATTTTATAAACTAATTGTTTGAATATTTCGTTGGATTGCAATCTTAAATAAACTTCCGCTTGTTCATGTGGCGTTGTTATAAATTTTCCACTCAAAAATTCATCAATTTGATTAGGATGGTAAAAGATTTTTAGATGCGTATTCCATTTTTCTTGTAGTACTTTCCGGATTTTAGTTTTTGAGATACCATTGTTATCACTTCTTAGAACTGGAGAAGATACTGTTGGTTTTTGATTTTCTGTACTCTTCTCTACATTACAAGATGGTTGGGTATTGGTGTGATTTTCTTTTTTTGATGGCTGTTGATTAGGTGAATTAATAGTTGAAAACTTCATCAAGTATTCTCTTGCTTTCTTTGCTCCTGTAAAATCATTATTTTCATATACCTTTTTTCCTTGTTTATTCGTTGTTGAGTATTCCTCTTTTGGATTTGGATTTTCAAGGAGTTGGTATCTTAGCTTATCACTTGGTTTTGTATCAATACTTGCCATAGCAAAAAGTTCTTTTAGTTGAGGAGAATTTCTCCAATCTTTTATCTTTTTTGTCATCTCATTTTCAAACTCTTTTAGATACTCTTGTTGAGAATATTTTAAATTCTTAGGCGTAAGTTGCATATCTATTTTCCCATATCCAAGAGGTTTTGCCATACCGATATTGTGCAGATGCTTTTCACTTTGCCCATGAAAAGTGATAGCACTAAGTAATGCTCCAATTTCTGCTTTTTTGAGATTGTGAAATCGTAAGCTACCTTTGAAAACCGTCCCACTATCAAGTGGTTTGAATTTTGTAGCGACATCATGGTTGATTTTTCCGTCAGCATTTTTTGGTAACGGGTAGTCGGGTTGTATTGAGGGCTGAAGTGGATATCGCTTCCACCCAGAAATTACGGCATCTTTATCCATTAAAGTTTTGTATTTTGATACTTTTCCATTTTGTCCTGTTTGGCTAATGTAATTTGGATAATAAGTTGGTCTTGGGCTACCTAATACTTGTTCAACTGTATTCATTGGTTTTAAATTTGGAATAGTGCATTTTAAGTGTCCAAAATAGACTCTTCCTTTGAGTGCTAAATTCTCATTTTCCGTTCCAAAAATAGTTTCAGATAAATCCAATTCAAATTTTGAATCAACTGGTTTTTGACAAATTGCTTCTAAGAAATTTTTTTCATATGCAACTTTAAATAGCTGTGTAAGACCAATTTGTTTAATTGAACTGTCATTTGATTTGAGATAAAAAACTGGTATTTTATCTTTGCCCCTCCAATAGTTTCCGACATAATTGTCCTTTTCTTGATTGTCAAAATAAACCGTTTTAAATTTTTGAATAACTGTATCATCAGATGAAAAATTCAAGGTTTTATTGACTCTTTGTTTGTCACTTTTTAATAAAACAAATTCATAGTGTTTTTTCCCAAAATGACCTCCAAAAAATAGTTCTCCATCTTCTCCGTTGTCGTCAGGTACTACTGTGTACTTGTCAAAAAAACCTCTTTTTTGAGGATTGTTATTTTGGTCTGGCTTAACTTTTATGGTTGTGAATGGTTGTACTGTTGTATATTTTTTTGATACATCTTTTTGTGAACCATTGTATTTGTCAATTTTCGTTTTTAAATCTCTTTGTAAAATAAGTCTTATTTTGTTTCCATAATCTTCTAATTGATAGCCTTTATCTGTTTTGGTAAGGATTCCATATCCAAAACTCTTATCATTTGTCAAACCATTTGCTTTTCCGACTAGAGTTTCCATTTTTTTATCAGTCATATCTCTAACACCAAAATATTGACCCAAGCTTTTTTTATCAACTCTCATCTTAGAAAAACTCAGAATTTCTAAAACACTTCTTACCATCCCTTTCAAACTGCTTCCAGGTATATAAAACTCTTTTGCGCCGTTTTGGTTGATATGATGACAAAATTCACTTGATGGTTTATCTTTATCATCACTATGATTTCTTATAAAAATAGGACTTTTAGCCGTAATCGTGATCTCTATCTCCCCGCTCTCGCCATCTTCAAAAGGCACATCGTGGCTTACTTCTTTTCCATCATTACTCCACGATGGGTAAAAAACCTCTTTGTTGAGTGGTACGAAATTGTATGGTGCGGTTATCATTGGTTTCCTCCATTTTCAAATCCGGTAAAAACTACTTTTTTGAGTTTCGCAACAGGCATATTTTCACAAAACTCATCCTCTTCCTCTTCCCAAATCTGAGCCATTTTGACTTTGAGTCCATTGATGGCATGATAGGTTTGGATGTCTGGATAATCTTCGTCTTGTTTTTTTGCTTCAAGCTGTTTTGAGATATTAGTTTTTGAAACCAACCAACCATCATTTATTTGCTTGATGGAGATTGACTCTGTGCCATTGCAAAAATGGGCTTCATATACAAAGCCATTTGTAGTTTGTAGTTTTGTTGCTATCGCATCACTTTTTTGAAATATGTCACAATCTCTTATTTTAGTATCAGAAAATTGGATATATCCTTCGTATCCTTGAAGTTGTTTCATATCTTCAACTAGTTTATTTTTATCATCATAAGTGTATTTTTCATCTAGTATTTTACTCATCACATTTTCCTATTATAATATTTCCATTCTCATCTTTGACACAACCTTTAAATACTCCATGCCCTTTGGTTGTGGCTCCTCCAAGACTTAGCATTCCACTGCAAATATCATCGAGTGAGTTTTCAAAAGCTTTGAGTTCATCCCCTTGAATAGTGTTTTCTAGTAAAATTTCTATCTCGTAGCAGTCATTATCATCTTTTTTTGCTACTGTTTTTTCTTGAAACAACGCTCCCTCTATCGCCCCACCTGTAAAACGCTCAATGCTTACATGGTCAAAAGTTTTGGTTTGTTTGGTTTCATCAAAAGATTTGAAACAATCGCTTATAAGGATTTTGCCTTTGCTTCCGGCTATGTTTTTCTTGGAGTTTTTGGCTTCTCCAAATATTCCTTTTATACTCTCAACCCCATTTTTAGCTTCTATCGTGTTACCTTTGAGTTTATTAAAATGGTAAGTTGTGCGATGGGCGATAGCCCCTTTGATACTGCTAGCAGGGATAAGCACTCGTTTTGTAGATAAATCTTTGATTCCATAATCCACTACCTCTTCTAACACTGGTGTCATATCTGCATCGCTATCGCCAAAACCGCTACCAAACATAAAGAAGTCGTCGGGTTTTATGGTGAGGATGTAGGTAGTATGAGTTTTTGGAAGCGATGCTTTAGCTTCGCCGTTAAGTGAGGTTAAAACCTCACTTCCATTAAGACTACTGCTATAACTATCTAATGGTAAGTATGCTGTTTTAATGTCATAAACTTTAAACTTCCCAAACCCTTTAGTACTTCCACCACCTAGCCTAAAAGCTGGGTTTGAAAGTAAATTCAAAATTGATTCAAAAGTAGTCTTATCTTCTTCGACAAACTCAATGCTAAATTTAAAATGGCTGCCTTTATAGACTACTTTCTCATCAAATTTTGCTCCGTTACTTGTTACGCCTTTTGCATTTATCGCTGTATGTTCGCGGATGGGGAGATTTTCAAAGATTTTTAGAAAATGGGACTTTTGCAAAAGCAACTCTTCGTGAACTTTGCCTTTTTCATCAAGCAGTAAAGCATTTGAAATAATGACTTTTGAACCGTTATCTTGTCCAAAAGTATCTGCTACATTTCCGTTAAACTCTTTTCTCAAAACCCCTGCGATAGAAGTTCCCAAAATCATAGGCAAACCATTCCAATCTTTTTGCACAGGTGCATCTTGGATAAAATCACTTGCATTACTTCCAACTTTTAGCGGTGTCTCTGCTTCTATGACGATATGAGCCATGTATCTATTTTTCATTTTTGCCTCCTGCTTTTGGTTCTTTTTGTTTTGGCATTTGGATTGAGAGTAATTTGATAAATTTTATAAAATCTAACTCTTTTTCTTCACACATTTTTTTAGTCGCTTCGATATTCTTTATAAGCTCTTCACCCCATTTATCTTTTGCTTTTTTGCTTCTCAAAAAGCCTTTTGGTTTATCTTCTGGTTTTTTATCAAACATCAAATCATAAAGCTCTTTTTCTGTTTTAGCTTGATTAGTTAAAGCTCTAATTGCTCCCCATTGAGAATTTAATTTTTCTTTTTGGGGATTAATTTTTATAAAATCCGCCACTTGATTTGCAATATTTAACATATCAATATTTTGATTGTGTCTATTTTGCAAAAATAAAACCGTATTGTCTTTTGTATTGATGTCTAATTTTTCTCGTTTATTCTTTTTCTTTTCAGCTTTACACTCTTTTTGAAGTGAAAATTCTTTTTTCATCAAAAAGCTAGGATTGATAATAATTTCCCCAAACCCTTCACCAAGATATGCTCCGACACCTTTTTTAATAGTATCAAGTTGTGATTCAGTAGCATTTTTCAGAACTATTACACTCCCTTTGTTGATGCAAACTCTTTCATAGTCTTTTGTAGCTCTTGCGCCGTTGTACGGAGTAAATGTGCTTGTTCTAATTTGAGTTTTTTCATAAACGACTTCAACTCTATCACAAAGATATTTTAAATCATAAGTTGGATTGCCACACTCATCAACCAAAGCCAAACGGCTATTGCAGTATAAAACTAGCTCACTATTTGGAAGCAATGCTTTAGCTTCGTCATTTAATGAGGTTGAAACCTCGCTTCTGATAAACTCAATCGCTACTTCCCCATACTCTGCCGATTTTGATTTACCAAGCCTCGAACTAGATTTCAAAGTATCGATAATGAGTTTTTCATCTTCACTTGAAATAGCTTCATCAACTTTGACTGTAAACTGCCAAACACTCCCTTTTTTGATAGCTTTGTAACCGTACATATTGCTATCTAAACTTCTTCTATTTGTCTTATCATAAGCTGATTTTTGAGAATAAACATAATCTACAAAAATTTGCTCTTTGTCTTTTGTGATATATCCCTCTCTTAGTTGCTTTAGCTGTCCTAAATTTTCAAAATCTTTATCATCCAAAAAATGATGATTAAATACAGGGGTAGTTTCCAATTTTTTATGAAAGTAAGAGTAAGGAATTTTATAAGTCATCTTGCCGTCTTTTAAGATATGTCCATCGCCAAATCGCACTTTTCTACTATGGAAAATATCAAAATTTGTACTTCTTTTTTGAAATGTTGGATACTCTTTTGCCACCATTCCTAAGAAATTTGACCCTGCTATAAAGTCCAATTGGTCGATTTTGCCTTCGGTATTTGAACTAGCTGGAAGGACAATATCACTTTTAAACTCGACTTGAAAAACTAACTCTCTCATTTGCACTCCTCCACTATAAACTCGCATCTACCTAGACCACGATTGCGGTTTAGTCCCATTCTTTTTATCATTTTTAAGGCTTGTGTCATTTTGTCAAAACAGTCTTGATTTGGAATATCTCGTATCTCTCCAATAAGTGTAAGCGGTACGACCACTTCAATCTCTCGTAAACTATTATCTACTGCAATATCTTTTTTTTCTATTTGTTTTCCATCTTTAAATTTATCTTCTGAACCAATTTTTGTTGAAGCGATGATGTCATAAAGATTTTCTTGTAAATCATTTGTTTTGATTTGGTCTACTGTTTCTTTATCTAATACGGCATTTGAAAAGTAGCAAACTCCTTGAATATTTTTTGTATTTTCATCATAACACTTATCAAGTGGTCTGCCATTTTTCCCATCATTGGTTGAACCACCAAAACAACTATTTACAAAGGCACAATCACCCACAAGCTCCGCCATCTCACGAGAAAGTCCTTTGATGATTTTCCCTGCTACATATGGCAATCCATCATTATCTTTTATCACAGTGCTATCTAGCCTTGCCCCAGCACTAAGACCACTACTGATATGCCAATAATCATAAAATTTGAGTTGGTATTTTAAAGTCATTATTTTGCCTCCGTAACTGAAAGGATTTGAAGTACATCATAGATTGGGGTTTTTTGAAGTGGTTTTTCAATCCCATGACAATCTTTTTCTTTGTCTTTAGGACAATCCAATTTATCATTTGTAAGCCCACTGTATAGCTGAGAAAGGTTTAATTTCATCGCACAACTATTCCATTTGCTATTTTGTGAAGCCATCTTATTGATTCTTTTGAGTAAATTGTCTGAATATGTTTGACTTTTGCCAAGTTCACCTATCCATTCTCTAAGTCTGCTTATCGGACTTCCTTCGCATCTATAAGCTTCCACGGTGTTTAGAAAATTTGCTATTTGTGGCTCTCCATTTTGATTAAGATAATATGGTCCAAAATCACATCGTATCTCTTCTTTGTCATTTGTAATGGTTAGCTCATCTTCGATAAACTTCTCCCAACTTTGAAAATTTGAGCTTTGAATATTGTGAAACATTAGACTTGATGGAGCTAAATCTTTATCAATAGCTTTTGCATGTTTTTTGGTTGCACTACAAAGAGCCTCAGCAAGGCTTACCGCATAGTGAAATGGGTATTTTTCGTTACAATAAGCAATCCCTGCGCAAGCGGTGAGTTTATGATTGGTGTATTTTTCGGTTAATTCTTCAAATTTTTCCAAAAACACTTTTGTAAACTCCAAAGCATAAGAGGCATCGCAAATTACCGTCATATCATCTCCATCCAAAATAATTTTTCTTATTTTATTATCTTGAACTATTTTTTTTGCTTCTCTATAGGCATCTTTTGTAGCGTTGTCAAGATTGACTGAAAATTCTGATATATTAGAAAGTTTTGGGATAAGCTGCCCTAAACCATTACCATCAGCATGAATCACGGCTAATTTGCTTTTACTATTTGAAAGTTGCGAAAGTTCTTTTAAATTGACAAACTTTTTATTCTTTTTTCTTTCTGCCCTAAACCATTTTGCATAAGCATCTCGTTTTTGTGTCGTTGCTACATCTGATTTTTGTTTTTTGTTTTGTTTAAAAAGCGGTCTTGCTGTCTTTGGAGCCAACTCCATAATATTTATGCTCAAATCAAGCGGGATTGATGGCTTATTTCTTTGAATTTTAAGTCGTTTCTCAAGCTCATTTATTGCTTCTTTTTGCTCATTTATCGCTTCTTTTTGCTCACTAAATTTCCCTTCCATTTTTACAACCGCTTGACTTATCGTAATTCCATAAGCTTTTTGCATTATCTTTTTTGGAAACTTTTTCACCACATTTTGAACTTTTTGCTCATCTTCAAAAATCGCTTTAACATTCCCAGCAGCATTGAGTAAAATATTTTTATCGCCTTTTTGATAGCCAGAAATATTTTCAAATTCTACTTCCAAACTTTTTACTATTTCACTAGCACCCACTATCTCTTGAAGCTGATTTGTTTTAAAAATAAACTCCTGTATTCCTTGTACGCTTGCACCATATAAATATCTGCTCACTTATGCTCCTCTATCTTAATTTTTCCAAGTCCAAAAACTGTTTGTTTTCCAACGCCTATAAGTTCACCAAGACGAAGAAGACGGCGACTCTCTTCATCAACTCCGCTATATCCGATTTCACCCATTACTCCCCCTATCCCCAGTTTGGACTCTTGTCGTGAACTATAACGAGCCAGATCTAAAAAGTTTGTTCGTGCAAATCGTTGATGATAACTAGGCTCATAACCTAATTTTGTTCTACTACCGATACTAAGTTCTTCATAGCGGTTTTTTATTGAAAAGAGTATTTGCGTAAGCGTAGGTGCAGTTTTTAGAAATTCATTGTGACTTTTTATGCGTAGAGGAGTTACAAATCTTAGAGTAAACTCTTCCACTAGGGGAGTATATGAAAATTCTTGTAGCTGAACTTGACTCATATCATACGATCCGCCATTGTAAATCAAAATATCGTTACAAAAAAAAGTGAAATTTTCATAGCATTTTTTATTTGAACCAAATCCTATATGTGTGAGCATGTGGTGGAGTGCCGATAAAACATAGGGAAGTTTTGTTGCTGCATCATTAAAGAGCAAAAGAGAAAATGCAAAGTTTTTAGGCTTTATCTCTACTTCAAATCGATAATCATGTTGTTTATTCGCTTTTTCATAAAATTGATAAAAAAGACAACTGTTTGCAGCAAAACAATCTTGGCACTTATAGGAAGGATTGATGCAAACTGTTTGCTTAAGAGCATGTCCAAATGCACCACGCAGCATCGAGCCTGCAAAGAAAGGAAGTGTATCGCTCGTTACAACTTCTACATATAGTTTATGATAAAAAAAATTCATTTCTAAAAAACACCTTTATAAATGTAAAATATATCAATTTTTATTTATGGTTGAATTATACAATTTTTGTAAACTTTAGCATAATTAAAAAAAATATAATGCTGAATTATTATTTTTTATTATAGTTATTTATTCATATATCAAGTATTATTTATCCAAATAATGCTCTGTAATAGATGCCCTAAAGTGTTTCATCTCCCATGATACCCCCTGTAAGGCTTGTTCATAACTATAGCCATACTTTTGATACTCTCTAACACGGTTTTGAGCAAAAGTCCATCGAAAACCGTGCGAACCTTTTGCTTTCATATTGAGGTTTTTGCAAGTATGTCTTATATCATCAACATACTCTTGATACTTGATTTTGAAAATAGTCGTACTGTTGTGTGTAAAAAACTCTTCTAGCATTTGGTAGACTTGTGTAGAGATAAACACATCGCCGATTTTTCCACCTTTTTCTTTGGTTTCTATAACACCAACTTCTTTTTTTGAAATATCATCGATTTTATAGCCTTTGAGTTGTTCTAGTTTAATGAGTGTAACACCCTCACTTCTTGCACCGCCTTCAAGCTGAATAGTTGCGGCAAGGCGGTGCTTATCATTTGCTAAATTTTCAATGATAACCATAGGATTATCATAAACTCTATTTTGATAGTTATTTGCGACAAGTTTATGATCTCTTGCATTATCTAGCAACTCTTGTCTTATTTTAAAGTCATATAAAGTGGGATTTTCATGATTTTCTTTGGCGTACTTATTTAAAGCAGTTTCTAATTTACCTAATGCGGATGATAGTTTTTCGGCATATTGCTTTGATGGGTAATACTCTATTTTATACTCAAAGTATGCCAATATATGTTCTGATGTGATAAGTTCACAATTTTTTAGATTCCAGTGTTCACGCAAATAGTTGAAAAAATTATTCCAAACATTACGATAGGTTTCCATCGTTTTATAGCTAGAAACAGAGCCGTGATTTTCATGTTTTGGATTTACTTTATCTTCTTTTTTGGCACCTTCTATAAATATGGTTTTTGCCAATAGTGCCGTTTGGTAGTAAACGCTTCCTCTCATTTTTTTAGATATCCGATTTGTAGTTTTGGTTTTCCTGCCTCAAATGCAGGTATGTGTTAAGTCAATCTATTTTTTAGTTTTTCATTTGAAACATATAAACAAATTAGCAAGTTTTATAGACTCACGACTATTTCGATTTTTTGTATCTCTACAATTTATGTAAATACATAAACTTCACAAATTTTTAAAAAGATTTAGAAACTTTACTAGCGGTAAATACCGATAGCTGCACTATTTTTTATAGTTTAAACATTAAAGACATAGGTAAACTTTTATGTTTAACTTTAATTTTTAGGATTTTAAACTATCCCCATTTGGTTCACATTGTTATGGTCAATGCTTATTAAATAATAAGGGTTTTAAAAAAATAATGATAACGATTCTTTTGTCAACTATCACTCTCATCACGAAAAAATATTTCTCTTAAATTTTTTTCTTCCCGTTTCCTAAATTTTTTGTCAGCAATGGCTTCTTACGGCAGGAACGATGGTTGGATAGAGTAGATTTTACAAAATTTATTTTTTGATTTTACAGTGGATTTTACAAGAGTTTACACTCTGTTTTACGGAAGCCATTTATCAGCTTCCGTATTTTTTAACTACTTTGAAGATGATCTGCCATAATGTTTCATCGCATCATTTAGTATAATTTCTGCAAATTCTTCGTGTATCGAGAATATCGATTTTGGAGCATTTTCTTTGATGCACATATTTTTGAGCTTTTTTTGTAAAACCCATCTAATTATAAAAAGGGGATAAAATCTTCTCATCATAAAGAGTGCATGGCTATAAAGAGCTTTCGAAGATGATGAATTTCTTGAATCACTAAAATCCTCCAAAAACTCTATCTCTTCATCCGTCAACTCTACGCAGCTAGTTATCTGTTTAAAAACATAGACATACATTGAGTATGGCCAAGAAAACTTTTGATATAAACTTTTCATACTAAACTCTCCTTTTTTGTTTTGCGATTGATTATATTTTTAAGCTTTACAATCTCGTTTTCCAAGGCTATTCTTGACTGTTGAGATGTATTGACATATTCATAAAACTTTTGGATTTTTAGGTCAAGTTTATTGATAATTTCGTACAAATAAATTTGTTTTTGTACTATTGCTTTATTGTTTTTCTCTGCCAAATCCTTCAGTTCATCTAAATGTTTCAGTTGGTTTTTCTTATGCTCTTCTATAAATTTCGCATAAGAATTTAAACTATTTTGAAAATGAGTATCAAATTTTTCAAAAAAAATATCTCTGATGACTTGATATATAAACCCACCAAAAAAAGCACCAACTATAAAAATCACAATTCCACTCATTATAATCATAAATGTACTATTCACGACTCACCTCCTTTGACATATTTATTGATATACTCTCCAAGATATGTGTGTGAAACTGATTTGCGATGTTTACTCTGGAGATATTTTTGTATATCTCTTATGCTATAATCATTTTCATACAATTTCACTATTACAGAATGAAGTGTTAACAGCATTTGAAGTTTGGGCTTTTGCTTTGTTCTTTTGTTCTTAATTACTTCCTGCCTACTAATATGAGCTAAATCACACAAGCTTTGAGTTTTATTTTTTGACTTTAAAAGCTGCTCTTTGCCATAAAATATTTTTATAGCCAATAGAAATGAAGCTAAAGGCAAAAATTTTTGTTCAACATTTTCATTTTTGAGTTTAAAAAATTGATTTTTTTGCTCATCAAATATTATTATTTGAAATTCAACATTCTGCTTATTAAACCAGTTAATAAGCGTTTTTCGCTGTAATGCAGAGAGCTTTGTTTGAAGCTCTAGCTGCTCTTCTGTTTGACAGTTGTACATTATCTCTTCCTCTCTGTTTCGATTATCCACTTAACGATTTCTGTTATTTTCCACATTCTCTTAGAGCCGATATATACCCATGGCGGCATGATTTTTTTTTCTAAAATTATTTTTTCAGAAAGTGCGTCCTTCCCACCAAATAATTTACTCAATTTTGAGTAACTAATTCCACACTCCATGGCTGTTTCTTGCATATTTAAAAACCATTTTTCATGTTTATCGTACATTACTTCAACCATCTCTTTTTGCGTCATTTTTAATCCTTTAGTTACAAGGGCCCTTTGTCATTTGTTTTCGATCGACAGCAAAACTTTACTTTTTTTTTCAGATAAAAATTTTAATTTTTTTGCCAAAATACCAAAAAGACTCCCTATTTTACGAGCTTTTAGAGGATTATAAAAATTTGTAGAATTTTTAAAAAAAAGATACACTTTTATAAGAACATGTACATTATAAGGATTGTTTATGTTAAAGTTAATTTTATATTGGCTGAAAAGTAAAAAAAACTATGCTCATTATCAAACAGATGTAGATAGTTTTTTAACATATATAGGAAATTTTTCTGATATGCTATTTAGCGGTAGAGTTTATCTCTCTGATATGAGAGCAAGTGATTGCTATATTATTCACAACATTTCTAATAAAATTGACTATTTTTTAGAACATCCAGGTCATTATAGACATAATTTTAAAAACTTTAATGTTAAATGGAACGAATATATTTATGATAAAGTAAAGATGAAAGAAGCATCTAAAAACTTCACTTCAGAAGATTCTATGCATAATAGGATGATTATTATTGATTTGCTAAATCAATTAAAATGTTCTTATAACTCAAAAAAGCTTTTTTTAGAGGAATCAGGCAAATACACATACAAAGATATTTTTTATGATATTAATAAAAATTCTTTTGGTCAATTTCAAACTGATATTGAGGATAATCTAAAGGAAAGTATATTTTCTTTTACAGATTTTAAAAGTGTCTATATTGATAGAATTCAAGATGAGAGCAGGGGTTTAAATGAAATCGGCATATTTTACCCTTTTGTTTTTGATCATGATATTTTTGAACAAAAATATTATTTATTTGAAATTAATCATTTGAAATTTCAAAAACCAAATCATAATTTTTTAAACATTGTTGAAAATTTTTATAAGAAAAATGGTACGAATTATGATATGTCAAAAAATTTATTTACCTTAAATGAATACTTTATGCATCCAGGATTTGAATATTCAAAACATTTTGCTTACTTTAACCCATTTAAAAACTATGAAAAGTACAAGAAAGAATATGAACAGCTTAAATTAAACATTGCTCAAAATAAATTAGATTACAATACATTTATAAATGAATTATTTGATTTTTTTAACAAAGCGCAGGTCGGAATAGTAAAATTTCAACATGAAAATTTACTAAATGCTTTAACTACAGCTCGTTCAAAAGATAGGCAATATTCTATCCGTGAGCTTATAGATATTCAAATAAAAAAAATTGAGAGTTACAAAGGATTATATGATTATAAAATAGCTATTTATTTGGGTATTTTATATGCTTTAAAGCAGCAACCATCTAATTTTAAATTTACAAAAAACACTAAAATTGAAGAGATAGAATATCTTAAAGATGTACCAGAAAGTATTAAACATGAGGCACTATTAGCCCTAGATGATTTATTAGTTGGCTCTAATAAACACTCTACATCAGAACTACAATATATTTTTGAGCATTATAAACATCAAGCGTATAAGATAATTAAAAAATACAAACTCAATGTGAGCAATAAAAATATTATATATGACATGCTACTAGATTTAATCTATTTTTATAACGATAAAAATAAGGAAAAGCTCTCTAATCCTTTTAACACTACAATAGAGAAAATATACCAAAAACATCAACATAGAGATATTGAAGATCTTGTAAATTTTAGCTTCCAAAATGAATTTATACAAAAATATAGTAATATGTTTGACAAGTACACACCACATGAAATTGAGACATCTGATGGTAAAAAATATTATATGGCTTTAAACTAAATCAACCCATCCTTTTGCATCCGTTCTTGCAATGCTATAAGTATATACGCATTCACAGTGCCGCCATGATAAGCCCTGATTTTTTCTTCCCATTCTATTGGTATATTTATCAGTTTCTTTTTTTTCTCAAAACCCTGTTTCTTAGTCTCTTGTTCGCTCATTGCTGCCGAGGACTTAACTTTTTCTATATTTTTTAAAAATGATGCTTTTGCCATTTAATGCTCCGATGTATATTTAAAGTATATATTTTATGTATTTATACTATATCTAATTTTAACTTTATCTCTTCAAACAGTTCATCAAACTCTCTATCTGCTTTGCTGAAGATACGATACTCTTTTACACTTTTTCCTACACCTATTGAGTTTGAAATATCAACTCTTTGCCGTAGCACTGATGTCATAAGCTCAAAGTGCTCGGATGAGCAGATAAACTCGATAAGATCTCCAAAGTTTTTCATTGCAGGATTAAGATTGTTGAAGAGGATGTTTGTTTTAATGGTCTCTTTTTGGATTGCTGAGAGCGATTTTAATATCTCCTCATACTTTTGCAAGCCCATCAAGTCAAATGGTTTGTCCGATACAGGAGTGATAAGCATATCACTTCCGACAATTGCCACTCTGTTAAAAGCACTATCAAATCCACATGAATCAATAATGGTTAGTCTCTCTTGAGAATCTTTTTCTATATATTGTGCTAACTCACCAGCGTTGCTTATTTGCATAATCTTTAAAGGTTCTAATCCGACAGACTCTCTAATCTGATTTGTCTGTGTCAAAGATTGTTGCGTATCCAAATCTATAATCGTAGTCGGAAGCAGTTTTGAAAAATGAACTGCTATATTCCAAGCGATAGTTGATTTTCCGACACCACCTTTTTGATGGGAGATAGTTAATATCATATATACTCTTTAAGTATTTAATTTATATGTAAAGTATATATTATTTATATATTTTTGTCAATTTTTATATCAAATATTTTTTGTAAAATATGGTCAATTCCAGAGTGAGCGGGGAGGAAGAAGTGGCATGGAGGGGCTAAAAAATACCCAAAAAATTGGGCAGACCTCTCCACTTTATGCTATAATTCCGTCGTTTCGATTGGTCGTCGGATGGCCTCTTGCCTTTTTCACGCTCAGCAGAGCATACTATCAACTGTCGGTTGTGCTATACAGTTTGTTCCATGCCAAATATGTGAGAGTTTTTGGTTTAGGTCGGGTATGAGAAGGTGATGAGTGCATAGTATCATCCACAGCGCCACTTTTTGCGTGTAGTCGATCCCTCTTTTTGTTTCCATGTGAGAACCAGCCGCAGCTGTATCAATTTCTACTATTTTTTCAATACTTGGGTACTGTTTTGCTTGCATTAACTATGATGGCTTACAAACAGAGCATTTACTTCACCAGACGCTTGATAATACGCCTTTCAATTTTTTGAACAATAAAATTTATGTGAGTGAGGAACAGGTACCAAGTGTTCCGAGTTGAATTACTCAACGGGAAGCCAAATATGACTTCCTTCACTTTGGGAGTGAAAAACACTTGGTACCCCGTTGAATAATTTGAACGGAGCAATCATAGTTGAAAATAGAGAGTTTGTTAATAAAGCAAAAGCGATTATCATAGTGCTTCATTTCTTTGCAAATAAATTCAAATATTTGCAATTTATTAAGCAATGTAACGCCAAATGGCTTTTTTTGCTTAAAAATAAAATTAGTGATAAATATTTATAAAATATGAAGAGTATGGCTTGTAGTAAAAATGTAGTAAAAAATAAGTTTTGGAGATTTCTTAAAGTGAAAGTAAAATTGCTTGAAAGTACCTATTTTAGGTAATGGTGCGGATGAGAGGACTTGAACCTCCACACCTTACGGCACTAGATCCTAAGTCTAGCGTGTCTGCCATTTCACCACATCCGCACATGGTAGTTAACAATTAAAAAAAGTGGTACGCCCTAGAGGATTCGAACCTCTGACCGATGCCTTAGAAGGGCATTGCTCTATC
>KB223844.1_pt38 | contig 27777 bp, 23 predicted proteins | sample 524768 | NCBI WGS metagenome assembly AMQJ01 (sample SAMN00998488, study PRJNA167727) | sediment metagenome | isolation source: subsurface aquifer sediment | place: USA: Rifle, Colorado | collected Aug-2009
CTTTTCGAATCATTTGAGCCATATCAGATTTAACGATGGGCTTCATAAGAAATCCATCCACACCTATCGCATCAGCGTTTTCCTTATTAATCCGTTCACTAAAGCCAGTGCAAATGATGAAAGGTATTTTCGGTCTGATCTTCTTTACTTCATAAGCCAATTGGTCTCCTGTCATAGCGGGCATGGACATATCAGAGACAACTATATCAAATTTATCCGGGTTTTCTTTAAATGCTTCCAGAGCCTCAATACTGCTTACCCGAGTTGTGACTTCATAACCCAACCGCTCAAACATCTGACAAACAAGCCGTGCGATGGAGGGCTCATCATCAACCAGAAGAATGTGTTCATTACCCGTTTGAATTACAACTTTTTTGCTGTCTGATGGTATATCTGCAGATTTTTTTATTAACGGCAAATAAACATTGAACGCTGTACCAATCCCTATCGTACTATCAACTTTTATATCTCCACCAAATTCTTTAACAATGCCATAGACTACAGACAGTCCTAAGCCGGTTCCCTTACCCTTTTCTTTCGTTGTGAAGTAAGGATCAAATATTTTATCCCTTATTGTATCTGAAATCCCGATGCCATTGTCGGATATTGATAACAATGCATATTTGCCAGAACTGAGTGAAAGATTGGTCAAATCATTTTTTTCAAGAATAATTTCTCTGAACTCAACTCTGATTTTGCCGTTTTTATCCTGCACAGCGTGATATGCATTGGTGATCAAATTCATAGCGATTTGATGAAGCTGTGTGGCATTCGCCCATATCGAGCCACAGTCCTGTTGGATTTCTTTTTCAATTTCAATATTTGTAGGGATAGTTGACCGGCAAAGCTTTAACACTTCTTTTAACACTTTTTGAAATTTCACCGGCATTTTTGTTTGCTCTGACTTCCGGCTGAAGGAAAGAATTTGAGATACTAAATCCTGTCCTCTTTTGCCAGCTTTGAATATTTCTCTAACATTTTCATAATTTTGGCTGTCTTTGGGCAGGTCCTCCATAACTAATTCAGACATGCCGATAATTGGAAACAAAATATTATTAAAATCATGAGCGATGCCTCCAGCAAGACTGCCTATTGATTCCATTTTTTGGGCCTCTTTGATTTGGGCCTCAATGTTAAGCTCCTCGGTTATATCCTTTTTAACAGCTACATAATTGATTATAATACCTTTTGAATCCATAATGGGTGAAATGCTGGCTTCTTCTGTATAAAGAGTTCCATCTTTTTTTTTATTGACCATCTGTCCTGACCATGTTTGGCCTTGGGAGATCGTGGTCCATAATTTTTTATAGAAATCCTCATCCTGCTTGCCACTTTTCAGTATCTTCGGATTTTGCCCCATCACTTCATCGTACGAATAGCCTGTTATCTTCTCAAAGGATGGATTTATATACTGAATCGAACCATCAGTGTCGGTCACTACAATACTCTCGCCTACCTGCTCAATAGCACGGATTAAACGCTCACGTTCTATTTCGGACTGCTTTCGATCTGTGATATCAACGGCTGTTGAAAGCAGCTTTTTCTTACCATCTATCTCTATTACTTCTGCAGAATACAAACTTGTCATTCTTGTCCCATCTGCACGGTGCAAATTCAATTCAAGTTCCCGCACCTGGTCTTGGTTATTTAAAATTTCAATCATACTGTCCCGATCTTCTGTTGTGACAAATCCAATCTCAATAGAGGTTGATCCGATAAGCTTTTCTCGGCTGAAACCTGTGCAGACAACGAAGGCATCATTAACATCTATAAAACGGCCATCTTCAACATCGGTAATTGACATTAAAATCGGAGCACTCTGGAATGCTTTAGAAAATTTTTCTTCACTCTCAATCAGTTTGGCAATTTTTTGATTTATTGCTGAAGTCATTTGATTGAAATTGCGTGCGAGAACAACCTGCTCGTAAAAGCCCTTTTCTGGTATTTTTTCATTGAGTTGACCTGAAGCAACCCGCGAAGTTTCAGAAGCAAGATTATTCAATGGAACTGACAATATTTTTGACAGGAAATAGCTTAAAATAAAACCGGCTATTAAAGATCCGACTCCTAAATATATTGTCTCTTTAATATTCTGAGTAAGCAATGAATTCATTTCAGACAGCTTTATGCATGCACCAAATAAATATGGCCTTTGGGTGCTATCTTGAAATGGGATAAGAACTACACGCAATTTCCCCCATTCGTCCAAAATTTCTTTATATTCTGGCTGTTGCTTTAAGAGTGGGGCTTCATAAGACTCTGGATTACTATGGGTTTCGAAGAATTTGGCATGTTTCTGATTATCTGTATTTTTATCTGGAGATGTTGACGTTGTAAAAACTATTTTACCATTAATTTTAAGCACACTCCAAAGGTACTCTAAATCCAAATCGACGCAAAGTTGGTTGTATTTGGTTACGATTTTATCAAATTCTTCTTTAGATATAGAGGAGGAATCGATTATGTTGGCATGATAATCCATAGGTAAAATTGCACGGGCCATCATTGCTGCGGTATATAGTTTTTTGTCAATCCCCTGGATCAGCAGATTTTTTTGTTTGGTATATGTTTGATAAAAGTGAATTCCAGACAGAGCAATCACCAGAATCAGCATCAATGCATGGATGGCATATTTGACTTTCAATTCTTATCCCTTTCATCAAAAGGACATCGATAAATATTGATTAAATCAAATTTACGTAACACAAACTGCCCTAAAAAAGCAATAACTCCCAATGAAATGAAGTAATTCAAAACTCCACAATAATGGTATCTATCATCGCCTTCGCTTCCCAGAAAAAAGCGTTCAATAACAGAAGTAGGGTTGATATGCCTCTTCATGCAGGCACTTCAAATATAAGACTGATATTCCAGAATCTTTGCCGTTAAACGATCAGACAAAAAATCACTACCAGATTTTAATTCATCCAATATCAATTTAGCTTGGTCCAGATATTTTTTCCTTTTCTCTATTGTCCAATAGGATGGTGGAGGCTGTAGGTTCGTAATTCTGTCAGCCATTTTGACCATCCAGATTTCATTTGGCTGTAACTTTATCCTTCTGATGCTGTCTGACATTTGAGTCTGCTTTTCAATATTTTTATCTTTGGTAAGAGCCAGGACCCCATCTGCAACACGCTGTCCAAATTTTGATTTTAATTCTTGATAAGTGGCAAAGGAAGCCAAAGATATTAACTCTTGTCGTTAGCTGAAGATATTACGCTATGATCCTAAAAGTAGACGGAGGTCTTTGGACACGCGTTTTATTGGCAGATTCTTTACAATTTTCAACGTTTTGGATTTTCGGATTGAGTTTAAAATCGGTATGAAATTCATACCCACAACTCGGGCAACGCATGAGCATTCCCCCAATATGTGTAGGGATACGAAGCGGTTTATGACATCCTTCACAATTTTTGATGACGTAATTTTCCATGGGTATTGTATCGGCAGGGGCGTTGTAATTATTAAACAAAAAGTTGCCACAGTATGAAAACTGGCATTAGTTTACCCGAAAACCTCTTGTGTTCAACAATGAATTCCCTCCACTGAACAGGGTTATAATCAGTATAATTTAAATGGATTTCATAACTTCTCACTTTCTAAATCTTCTTTTGTCCTACGGTTTAAATGCCCTTTGAAATCAACTATTCAATCGTTTCAAAATGGGATCATTACTTTTTAAGATAGTACAAGTCTCGGATTTTTGATCAAAAACGATAACTGCTTCCCCAGATTTTATCTGTTCAAGAACTTGTCCAATTTTAATTTCAACAGGAACTTCTCTTTCTCCATAATCGGTTCCATCCCGGGTAACAAACTCTTCAATAACACCATGAAGTGCTTCATGGGATAATTGGTCGTATGGTATTTTAACGGCACTCATTTTCAATCTATCTCGTCACTTTGATCAAAAATTTGAAGTTTAAAATTGAACCCCTCAAATGTCATTAACATATGACCAAATTCTTTCCAGGAGATCTCTTTTCCATCAATAACCAGCATCGGAATCATGCTATGGTCATAAGAATCTTCTGCGCAATCTATTCTACCTCGGACAACATCATCTTCAGTCATTTGCCAGGAATCAGGCTCAGTGTCTTTATAAATGTGCTTTCGTCCTAAGGCTTTCAGCATTCGAGCATACAACTTCGAAAACAAAGGGAAAATGCCGTCTTCAGTATCCCCCATAGTGTTGAACTCATATCCATTGGAATCAGCACCTTTAACTTCGTAGGAACTGAGAACCTGTTGATCTCCCATTAACCGCAGGGAAAAATGAAACTCATGTTCTATACCATCTGTATCTTTAATAACGACAGGATGAAGTGGAATATCTTCATACTCAATCCCGGCAGCTTTTGAAATTTCTTTATTGTAGCAGCGCAGGCATAAAGAGATATATCCCTTTTCTGAAGGCACCATGATAGAATCATTGTAATCCTTTACTTCAATTCCGCAGTATGTGCACTTATTGTCTGCCATTTTGAGAAGATCCTTTATCGTCCCTCATTAATTTTGTCTCTTAGTTTACCAGAGCATTTAAAAACAACGACCCGCCTCCCATCCAGAATCATCTCTTTACTGGTGGCCGGATTCCGTCCTTTCCTGGGAGATTTCTTCTTCACTTGAAACTTACCGAATCCACTTATCATGATGTCTTCTTCAGCCGCCAAGGTGGATTTCATTATCTCAAGGAGTTCTTCTATTATGCCTTTTGCCTGAAGGGGTTTCAAGTCGAGCTTTTCTGCAACTGATTCTACAATGGTGTGTTTGGTAAGCGCCAAGGGATTTTGCTCCTCTGTTTATCATGCCTGGTATCTGTTCATGTCAAAGCTGATGTTTAAAATTTAGAACGGGTGTTGTCAAGTTTGTTGTTACAGAATAGGAGCTTACAGATAGGTTATGTTTTCTTAAGCTAACGGCCTCGACGATCAATTGTTTGCGTTGCAGTGCAAATCACAATTGAGATGGCATTCAGGGCATAGAACATCAACAAATGTCACTTTGTTTCTAATCGCTGACATGTATTTAATTCCCGTTTTTGCAATGCCGTTTGCCGGGTTGTTTCCGGAAACGAAAATCCATGTATGCGAATGGTCTTTCAAAATTTTCTTTCATTCGATGATGTGCTTTTTCTTCAATACAAATATTCAAGAATCCATGATATAAAAGCAAAGACATCAAGAAACGTCGCCGCTAATTTCAAAAATTGAACGATGGAGGGTTCGAACAATGAGTGAAGAGAAAACACCTGTTGAAATCGACACAAAAAAAATTCAAGTAGACGATGAAAAACTCATTGATGACGCTGTCCAATTCATTAATGAAAAGGCAAATGAGACCCTTTACAAAGGATCAATCGAGATCGGCGAATATATCTTGGAGCATTTCTTTAACGGAGATCCTAAATTAGCATCCTCCAAGAATCCAAAAAAGCCGCAGAGTTTCAACAATCTGTGTGACCGTGATGATCTTATTGTCCATCCCAACCAGTTAGGTTTAATGGTCCGTGTAGCTTCCCAAGAAAAATACTTTATAGAAAAAGAAATTGATACCACAGCCTTGTCTTACACTCACAAAGCGTCACTGGTGAAAATGGATAATGGTCTCAAAAAAAACAATATGGTCAAAAAATGTATCGAAAAGGAATGGACTACCCGGCAACTTGAAGATGCTATAAAAAAACACCTGAATACACTTCCTTCGATCCCCAAGCCGTCACTCATTAGAACCACAAAAAAATATATCACCAAGATTGATGAGGTGTTAAAAACGGTCAAAGATGCAGACTTGGATTTCAATGCAAATGATGTTTCGGAAATGTCCGATGCAAGGCGTGATACTCTCAGAACAAACCTCACTGATTTAAAAAACAAAATTGAAGAGATTCTGGATAAGGAAATCTCAAAAAAATGTGGAAAAGCTTTAGAAGAATTGACAAAGATCGACGAAGAGATCAAAGCTGAGAAAAAGAAGAATCCTGCTAAACGTGGAAGACTGGCCAAGAAAAAATAAATTCAACTACAACGGCGCTGTTAAAGTAGAATTATAATACACAGACGATAAAAGATGACAAAAGAAGAACTGATCGAAATTTTTAAACGGGTATTGAAGACTGAATCCGATCTTGAGTACCTTCTGAAACTTGAAAAGGAGGAGTTGGAAAACTTTGTTGCCATTATCCGTGACCGGGTTGAAGGATGAAATGCCTGCAGAACACTCTGAAGCACAACATCCCCTGTTATTTCCCAGATGGGATTGTCTGTCTCGTTCTGGTCGGGTCAAGATTATAGCCTGCTTCTAAAACTTTCTGGTCCAAGGGCGGTCCCGATTAAAGATTTTTTAAATAATTTTGAATGCTGAACGGCAGCGGTCTTTATTTTTTTCACATCGGACTATTAATAATAGTCCGGGCCTCTGAAAGTATCATTGGACGGATTCCGTTTTTGACATAGTCTACGCTGTGAAAATCGAAATCTGCCCATCCACAATGCTTCTGTTATTGAGCGCTGCTTCGAAATAGGCCTTGGCGAGCCTAACATAGACAATTGTGAGGTTTCCGATTCCTCTTAGGAATTCCAAAATCAGCGATTTGGACGTCCCACATCACCAGCAGCCAAAAGCAGAGCGAGGGACGATCGGCGCTTTTTGCTGTCCTTGTGCATGTGATGGTTATGTGTAGATCGGCACACATCTATTTACTCCCTCCACTCTTCTGCGGATAATGGCAACTCATTGAGTTCAGACCTGGCTTCCCGCCATGTCGGAAAATTCTCAGTGAGCAACGAAATAAAACGATCACTATGAATTGGCTCAATCAGGTGGAGCATCTCATGCACAACAACGTATTCGATCAGATCCTTTGGCTTCTTCACGAGTTCGGTGTTTAACCTGATATGCCCCGCTTTGTGATTGCAACTCCCCCATTTGGTCTTCATCCGCTGGAGGAAATAAGCCGCCACCTGCACGCCGAGCTTTGGTTCCCATTTGCTGATCAGTGCAGGAATAAACTCATGCAAGAGAGACTTATGCCATTCGTGGATAATCGACGCTCGTTTAGCATGGTCACTGCCCGGCCGAACACTCAGCGTGATCCGTTTATGGTCGACTGTTACGGAGGGTTTGGTCTCGCGTTCAATCACGGTCAGTAGACGTCGACGACCCCAGAGATAATGGCTTTCGCGTTCGATGAATTCCCGTGGCGTTTCCCGAGCCTGATTGCGCAGCTTCTCCTGCTGCTCACGTATCCAACTAAGCCTTGTAATGGCATAGGCCCGGGCCACCTCAAGGCGTGTTTCTGTAGGGGCGGATAGCGTGACACGGCCCTCTGGCGGATGAACGGAAAGGTGGACATTTTTAATGTCCTTCCTCGTCACCGCAATTGAAAGATCACCTATGTGAATAAATTCAGTCATGTTTAGCCCGGTTGGTTCTTGATAATTTCAAATACTGCCCGTGTTGCCTCACGATCCCGCCCTAAAAGCGGAAATAGCGCATTGAGAACTTGTTTCTCTCGTGTGTCGTCACCTTTCCAGCCAGCCGGGGCCTTTTCACGCATGGCGCGGTCAATTTCGAGTGCGAGATCGGCTTTTTCATCAGCATCGTCCGGGCAGTGAAAACTGCTTACCGGAATAGTGGCCAGGTTGTTGAACAACACAACGGCTAAGGCATGCCCATGCAACACGGGAGGATATGCTTCTGCTGTTGACTTTCCGGCCATTTGTTTAACCAACGCCTCAGCTTTGCGGAGAAACTCTTCATAGGATTCCGTGTCATTGCGTTTTTGCTTGATAAGGTCATCAAGCAGCTTCGACATTTCTTTGTAGAATCTAGGGTCGGTCAACTGATCCCGAATAATCGTCTTTCGAACGTTGTTGATGATGCCCTCGGCAACAGCATTCTTTGAGAGTTTTCCCTTCTCGTTGAGCTTCTTTGCTATAGCGTCATGGATGCCGGTCTCGATGATCAACTCAACCAGTGAATAGCCATCCATCGCTCCCAGAGGGTCGGCAGGATCGGCCTGAATATAGGTGTTGATGAGGTGGCGCATGTCCGCCTCATAAGGCTTGATGTCAAGCTCTTCCCCAGAGTGCTTCTTGATCGCAGCGCGAATCTCGCTGAAGAATTCGACCTCACTGTTCAGCGAGGCAATCTCGGCAGCGGAGTATCCGGCCTCAATGAGATCCTGAGAAATAGCGGCAAATGCCCGAACAAATGTGGCCACTGATTTGTAGAATGAAATCCGCAGAGCCTCAGTGTCGTTCAGCGCATTTGGATCACCCGCATCGCCACAGAAGTAATGCAGATATTGCTCTACCTCACGCGGCGCAGGAACCGGCTCACAAAGATATTTCAAAGCTTCGCGGGCAGCGTCGAGCTTTGCTTTACCCTCTTTTAACCAATCTTTGAGATGGATGTTGTTGCTCCCACCGCTGCCTTCGTCTATGTCCAACTCGTCCGAGCTGTAAACCGCAATGGCCTGCTGTACGTCCCCAAAAAGCTCCTTGAAATCGACGATATGTCCATAATCCTTATCGTCTCCATCGAGACGGTTGGTGCGACAAATGGCCTGAAAGAGGTTGTGGTCGTGCAGTTCATTATCGAGATAAATATAGGAGCATGAGGGAGCGTCGAAACCGGTCAGCAGCTTGCTGACCACAATCAGCAATTTGCAGTTGGCAGGCTCTTCAATAAAGCGCCGCTTGGTTTCATCCTCATACTGCTTGGTCGTCTGGCCGTTCTTCAGCACATGCTGGGTGTAGGTATCGAACTTGTAGCGCTCATCGCTGTTGGCGGGCTCTCTTGAAATCTCGTTGTGATTCGGCTCGTAAGAGGTAATGATGCCGCAGTACTGACCAAAAGAAGTGTTCTGGAACAGCCGGAAATAGTGACAGGCGTCATAAATGGAAGCTGCCACCAGAATCGCCGTGCCACGGTCATTGTTCAGGCGTGGTTTGAGGCCGAAATCTTCGATGATGTTGGCAATGATGCGCTGCTTGCGTTCGCCCGCACTCATCAGTTCTTCCATGGTTGCCCAACGTTTGCGGAGAACCGCCTTCTGGAAGTTATTCAGGTTCTTGGTTTTCTGGTCAAACCAGGCATCGATGGCCTTCTGTGAGGTCAGGCGCTGCGGCACGTCGCGGGCCTCGTACTTAAGATCAAGAACTACCTTGTCGGCTACGGCCTGATGGAATTTATAGGTGTGAATGTAGGTACCGAAAACCTCACGGGTGGTCTTTTTGTCTTTGCGCAGTAGCGGGGTACCGGTGAAGCCGATAAAGATGGCGTCTTGCATCCACCGCTTCATCTGTTTGTTCATATCGCCACCCTGGGTCCTGTGGCATTCATCGACAAAAATGTAAAAACGCCCATGAATCGGCAGCGGCTCACTCTTGAGGTCAAGATCGAACTTGTGGATCAACGCACAGAGCAGGCGCGGGGTGGTAGCGCCGAGCTTCTCAACAAACTGTGACCTTGAGGTAATGCGCGGCGACGGTGCCTCCTCGCCGATAACCCCGGCGTTACGCATCACGCCCACAATCTGCTTGTCCAACTCGTCACGGTCGGTGATGATCAGGATTCGCGCATTGGGATCGTGTTCCATCAACCATTTGGCAATCAGCACCATGAGGATGCTCTTGCCGCTGCCCTGGGTATGCCAGATGACACCACCCTCGAATTGCCTGACCCGTTCCTGGGCCGCTTTAACGCCGAAATACTGGTGGGGCCTGGGCACCTTCTTCTGGCCTGCGTCGTAAACAATGAAGTTGCGGATCAGATCCAGCAGTCGCTTTTTGCCACACATCTGAGTCAGGGGTTTGTCGAGCAAGGTGCCGGGCTCCATTGCGCTGCCGCCTTCCTCATCTTTCCACTGGACAAAGAACTGTTCGGGGGTGCCGGTGGTGCCGTAACGCAGCCCCTGGGAATCGCTGCCCGCAAAGACAAGCTGCACCGTACTGAAAAAGCCGATGTTAAATATCTCTTCCTGATTAGTGATCAATTGCCGAATGCCATCGGCCACTTCCACCGAGCTGCGTTTGAGTTCGATCACGCCGATGGCAATACCGTTGATGTACAAAACCAGATCGGGGCGTCGTTCATAGCCGCCCTTCAGGGTGACTTCCTCGGCCAGGGCAAAATCGTTTTCCTCTGGATGCTCCCAGTCGATCAGGTGCACATCCTCGTGCGGCTGCCCAGGTGATAGCAGCACCTTCACCGGGTAGCGCAACAGGTTATAGGTGCGCATATTGGCCTGGTAGAGGGTGACGCCGGTGGTGTCGGCGGCGGTTTCCAGCTTCTGCAGTGCAGCGGAGATGTGAGCATCCGAATATCCGCGTTTCTTGAGGTTTGCCCTGAGATATTCCGCTTCGATGGGGCGATTGTTGTCCCGTTTGCTCCAATCACCCAGATGGTGATAGCCAAGACAGTCCGGCCGGGATGTGTCGGTAAAGAGCGCGACGACACGGTTCTGGGTCAGCCTCTCAGGGCGTGGTTTTTCGGGCATGTCTATTGGCTCCTCTTTCTGAGTCTTCTTTTCATTTCGACATCAAGATCATCGCGAAAAACATCTCTCATCGCTTGGTAATGTTGGTCGATAGCCCCCTCATCCCAGGAATCCTCTTCCATCATCAAGTACTGTTTGATGCTGTCGATGGTGTTGTTCCTGTAGTATTCCTTCTTCGCCTGCGGCATGAAATTACTCAAGCGGGAGTTCTTGCTGTGGCTGATCAAGCAGAGGTTGCCGAATGAGTTGAGTTTGTCGGCCGGCAATGTACCATGTCCAGGAAGCGGATTCTGGGGATAGTAATGCTCCACAGAGCTGCGGAATGTAAATTCATAGGCTTTGATGACGGGGGCAGAATCCTTGTACTTCAGCCAAAGCAAATAGTCGAGATAGTTAAACACGAGGTTGTTCTCAATTTCCCCGAAAGACAACCGTTTGCTTAAATTGGCGTCGGATAGTACATCTGGCTCAGATTTACACTCGTCATTTGGTCTACGATTATAAATAATCTGATAGTAATCCGACTCACCATGGCCCCCAAGAAACCGATCAAACACAAAGGCCATAGCCACCCTTCTCAAATATCCTATATATTTATTGGCCACTAACTCGTCATCCTTATACAGCGCAGAATTCTTCTTGCCCTGCCTGTATAAAAAATACAATGCGGCATTAAGCCAGTGCTTGTAAACAAGCGTTGGGGTTGAAACGTGAAATGCGGCCAAAAGCATAAGAATCCGGCGGTTGATACCATCCTGGCCATTTTCTTTTCCAAAGGTGTTCACGTAATAACCTTTCTCGGAACGCCTCTTTTGCCCTCCATCGGTCCATTTGTAGCGCTTCAGGTTCCATCCATCCGTGCCCCTGATAAATTCCCTCTTTAAAATATACTGATCATACAGGTATTTGCATTTCAAAAGGGCGAAACCGAACTCCTTCACTTTATCCGGATTGTCCTCTTTGATCAGATGCTCTTCGAAAATGATGATGAGGCGCTTATCATCGAGAGGGATGTCTTGCTCTGATGAAACCCTCAAAACATGCAGGAGAAAGTTAGGGAAATTGATAACAGAATTGAACCTTTCGGGCACATCGTCATCGTCAGGTTGTTCACCATTTGCCTGACCAACATGAGAAAGGATGTCCGTGAGTGTCATGGCGACCACGCCTCCTTCCTCTCCTTGGGAGCCTTTGGAGACAGCCTTCTGAACATCATCAAAATCCTTTGGCAAAAACTTTCCCCAATCCTGACGCCCGAACAATGCATGACGCTGTTCTTTAGTGAATCCGGCCTGGACGTACTTCTCCATATTGGCGCAGGCTTCCCAGATACGATGAAAACAGTCCCTGCTTTTCATTCGTTCCACAGCATCCGGAATTCGATTCAGAACCTCCATAAGACGTGATTTGAGGACCTCATGCTTTTCCAGTTGTTCTCCTCTGTTATTCATGATCTCGAAGTAGTGGTTCAAATCTGTATCGTGAGGTACAGTAACCCGCATGATCTGGACCTTTTCGAAGAGGTAACCTGAAAAATCGGCTTCCGAAACGTTATGCTCGGCCAGCTTTTGCGGCAGCACTTTCTGGATAATTCGATATCCGTTTAGAATGGCGGAGTTGATGTCATCTGACAGCAACGTATCTGTATAATTATTGAATATTGCTGAAAAGGTCCGCTGAGAATGCTCCCGGCACTCGAAGTCCAGCGCCAGACGATTATACCAGGAGACGTCTGGTTTTCCTTCATTTTTCAGAAACGATACGAGAAGAGACAGGGTCGTGAGCCGTTGCTGGCCGTCAATAGTCTCATATACGGTGGCTCCATTGGTGGCTGACCGCTCAAAAACCACCAACGTTCCGATATAATAATGCTGTTTTCTGTCGCTGTAGTCGATGACATCCTGAATAAGCTGGGTGATCTCGCCCTCATCCCATGCATAGTTCCGCTGATACATCGGGATTCTGTAGAGTACATCGCCTTTGAGAAGGCTCTTAACAGAAAACTGTTCAATGTGATTGCTCATAGTACCTCATATCCGTGAAGAGCGCCTCAATCACCTCGGTTTTGCTTGAACGGTTCTGGGTGACAACCGGCAGGGGATATCCCAAAAAGTCGCTCGGGCGGGTGGCATCCTTGAGAAGTTTGAACAGGTTGTTCTCCAGAGCATAGTTGTCCATACTGGCAAGCTGGAGAACCTGCATCTGAAGACGCAGGCTGTAGGCCCAGATGAAAATTTTCTCGATTGCCCGGGAAATCTCGGCAAACCCGAACTTGTCAATGTAATAGATAAGCAGGCAGTCGAATATCACCCTGACATAGCGGTCACCTGTACGATTCATACCTTCGTAGGATGTGATTGCTTCAAATATTCTTTGTGCGAACCCGTTGAGATTCGCCCCTCCGATGCGCTTCTGTAACGTATCGGTATCAACGGCCCAACCGACCTCACCAAGATAATGGTCCGTCATCTCGAAAAAACGGCGGCCATTGATGATGATCTGGTCAAGGTAAAAAGGGAAGGCCATCGTGTGTCCGTCAATTTTACGCTCATACCCCCCGTTGTAGTGATCAACAAAATGGTGGGCCAGCCGGAGATGTTCGATATAGGGGTAGTTTGAAATGGTCTCGATATTGACGCCCTTGAAAAGGTCCGTATCCTCCTTGCCGAAGAATCGGGCTGACTCTCCCTTGGTCCAGTTGCGGATTCGATAAAGGTATTGGGCGAATAGTGTCGACAGTTCAGCGGTCTCGCTGTTCTCCCATTTTGACACCGTGCCGCTCTTCAGATGGTCCTCGTTAATGCTGAATTCACGCAGATGGAACGCCTTGAGCAAATCGTGGGGTTCAAGATCCCTGCCCCGGGCGTTCTGAGAGTCGAAAAACTGAAAGGCTTCGGAAATATCGGTCAGGGTGAAAGTAACGACCTCACAGCGGTTGAGCAGGAAGTTGATCTGCTCTTCATCAAAATCCGCGCGGTCGATGATGCGGGCGATCTCAAGATAATTGGCGTGAATGTTCACCTTGGAGATATCGCTCTCAAAACTGAGGGTGGCCATCTTTTTCTCAAGCTCATCCAGCTGCTCTTTCAGGTCGTTACGTTCAAGTCTGTCGCGGCATAATCGGATCAGGGCGTGGACCGCCAGCATCAGGGTGATGGTACGCTGTTGGCCATCCACAATATTTTTTTTCTGATGGTCATCGAGGTGGAAAACGATGGTGCCCAGGCGATAGGAGGTCTTATCTTTGAAAATGGCGATATCAGAAAAGAGCTGACCAACATGGCGACTGGTCCACTTGTAGGGACGCTGATACTCGGGGATAGCAAGGTCGGGATCAGCCAGTAGCTGACGGACGGAGATGATCCCTTTTTGAAGCGTTGAACTCTCAGAGGTCATACCAATCTCGTCCTCCCGGTCAGCAATTCCTGCATCATGGCTTGTTTAATGTCTTTGGTTTTGTTGCGGCGCTGTTCAAGGGCAGCTATTTCGGCGTCCATGTCATTAAAGGTAGCTGCAATGGCCTCTTGCTCCTTGATTCCTGGCAGCCGCATCTCGACACTGGCAATATGAGAGCGATTAGTTGCATAGACTTTGGTTCCTGCTGCCAATCGTCGGAGATGACTGGAAAAAGCCGGGCAGAATTGGAGGTATGCTTTGAATCCATCTGCCAGCACTGCTTTGTCGAAGCGAGCTGCGATGGTGTGAAGGCCAGCGACTAATTCCGCGTCACATAGATTAGATATCTCTACCGATTTGCTCACGCCGACCAAGTCTTCTGATGCATCCGCGAATATCAAATCGCCATCACGTAAACGCTCAAGAGTTTTTGCTTTACCTGATGGCAAACTTGGTAATGATGCTGGTTCAAGCATCACACTGGTACACGAATGGATGTCACCGTAATGTAGATACTTTACTGGGTCGTCCAACGTGAGTTCCGCTCGTGAATTAACTCCGTTGCGCAAGAAAGTAACATGATCCCCAAGCCGCCTCACCTCCCACTCCCCCTCAAACCCCGGCAGGCGGGTCTCGCCGGTGAGGAGTTGCTGCATGGCGGCCTGTTTGAGGTCGCGTTTCTTGGCGATCAGCCGGTCAAGGCCATCCAGCAGGGCATCCACGTCGCTCAGGGCGGTGGCGATGGCGGTTTGTTCAGGGATGGAGGGGAGTGGTACGTAGATTGAGTTGCAAGCAGTTTTATTCAAATATGGAACTGCGGTCTTGGTGCCATAACCGGCGATTTGTTCTTTCTGGAATGAGAGCGCATTAAGAAGAAATTGGCCTTCAATTTTTTCTGTCGGGATAAAAGCGTGAAGCTGCTGGTTAATGACCATTTCAGTTTCGGTTATCGCAACTATTCCAAGTTCACCTGTACATGACATGAGCACAGAACCTGGAGGTACGATCTTTGAACCGACTGATTTTGCTTCTGCTGGCGATAAACACAGTCCAAGTCTTGAGATTGAAACCGCCCTTCCTTCCTGTAAGTCTGGTGTTGTAATCCACGGAATATCTCCATCAAACAGTTTTGGTTTATTCCTGCCAGGGACAATAAAGTTGCAAACTTCTCCAACCTTGGACGTTTCCCAGTCATCCGGAATCACCCCTACCTCAGTCAGCTTGTACCCCGACTTCACTTCCATACCGCCCCCATTCGCATAAGGTGTTCATCGACACGGGCCGACAGGTCTGCTACTTCCCCCACCAACTTCGGTAGCGGCGTATCGTAGCGTTCGGCAAGCTGACGGATGCGGGTGGTAAGCGTCTGTGAGACACGATCCAGTTCACCCTGCACGGCCATGGCCAGAGTGGCCAGCCACTTGTCATCTACGACCAGGGTCTTGATCTCGTCCACGCTGAGCTTCGGGTATTTGTCATAGGCCAGCTTGTCCAGCGCAGCATCCGCTTCTTTGACCTTGCTCTTGAGTGCGCTTTGCTCGTCGAGCAGGCTCAGGTAACGAACTGTGGCATGCAAATCGACAAAATTCTCCGGCAGAGGGTCGGCCACCAGTCTCTTCTGGTATTGCTTCTTTACCTTGGCGAGAAGCTCAGACGCTTTTTTGGTCGCGGCCTTCTGCTCTTTGTCCGCTTCGAGATAACTGCTAAGTACCGCGCTCTCCTTCGGATCGCCGGTCGTGGCCAGTCTATCCTTGACCGCCTTGAGGGTCAACTTGCCCTTGTTGTTCTTCAACACAGAAATAAAGTGGTGGTCGATGAGAACGCGGATCTGCGCAGCGTGTTCCTCGGCTTGATCCATGAGGGCGCTGTAAGCGCGACTTGCGGTTTTGTCTTCCTCATTCCACACAGCGACGAGCGCCTGGGTATAAGCCTCCTGAGCGTCTCCCTTGATGGAAACATCTTTCAGCGCGCCTTCTTCCCCGCCGTGTTCCTCGGCCAATTCGGTAAGGCCGGCGCTAACAGCATCCGATTCATTTTGAAGGGCATCCAGCTCGGCCTGCTCTTTAGCAAAATAGCGAGCCACGATATAGGGCTTGGGGATCAGGTCGCAGACCCATCCTTTGTCTTTCATCTCGCCCTTTTTTTTACCGCTCTTGACCTCTTCCATGACGCGGTGGGTCTTGGCCACCCAGCCGTCGGCAGCGATCAGGTAACAATCGTCCTGCATGGCTTCAGCCCAATAATCCATGAGGGGCTGATAGATGTCATAGGCGTCGAGCAGCGGGGCATTGCGGAAATTTGTCAGCAAGTCCTCGGCAATGGTCTCAATAAGCGCTTTGGGGTGCCCTTCTTTGTTAAAGCCTTTCAGGGCTGGCGTGTTGATGGTGCGCCACTGATGAAAGATTTTCGTTACCGTCGTCTTGAATGCCGTAAACTCGGTGTGACTCAGAATGGCCGACTTCACTGTGGCAATGGGCGACTTCAGCCTGAAATAACCGGGGCGGCCAGCGCTTTCGAAGAGTTCTTGCCGAACACCGGGGATCACCTGCCAATAGGCATCCAGCGCATTGAGATCGAAGTCTGGAATCCCCCCGCGCAAATGGCCGTCGATGTCCTGAATGTCCTCCGGGGAGGTAGAGTCGATGTAGCGCGGCAGATTAAGGTTGTAATCGTTTTTGGCGTCGGAAATCTCGTCAAAGGGAACCATGCGGGCATAGCGGGGCGTATTGGTCTGCTTGTTAAACGTGTTAACAATCTTATGGATATCCTGCTCCCGCAAACGGTTCTTGTTGCCGTCCTTAATAAAACCCCTGGAGGCATCAATCATGAATACCCCCTTGCGACCCGGGGCATTTTCCTTGTCAAGCACAAGAATGCAGGCGGGAATGCCGGTGCCGTAAAACAGGTTGGCAGGCAGCCCGATAATCCCTTTCAGATAACCGGAGCGAACAAGCCGTTTACGGATGGCGGCCTCGGCATTGCCACGAAACAGCACACCATGCGGCAGGATGCAGGCTGCCTTGCCTGCGCTTTTCATGGAGCGAATGATGTGCAGCAGGTAGGCATAGTCGCCCTGTTTGGCGGGCGGTTCACCCCATTCAAAGCGCTGGTATGGGTCAGTCGCGGGGGTAAGTCCGGTGCTCCAGGTTTTGTCCGAAAACGGCGGATTGGCAACAACGAAGTCGTAGGTCCGCAAGTCCTCGCTATCCTTGAACTTGGGAGATGCGAGCGTGTTGCCATTGAGGATGTTGGCCGTGGGGAAGTCGTGCAGGATCATGTTCATGCGGGCAAGACCGGCGGTGGTCACGTCCTTTTCCTGCCCCTCGAGGGTGATGTACTTACCCGCCTCGGCGGCCACCTTCAAGAGCAACGATCCCGATCCACAGGTCGGGTCATAGGCTGTGGTGGACGCAACGGCATTCTGCGGTGAAATGCCGATGACCTTAGCGATGATTCGACTGACCTCGGAAGGCGTATAGAATTGACCTTTGCTCTTGCCGCTTTCAGAAGCAAAGTGCCGCATCAGGTATTCATAGGCATCGCCCAGAATATCATCGTGATCGGCGCGGTTTTTGGAAAAATCTAGTTCGGGTTTCTGGAAGATGCTCACCAGGTTGGTGAGTCTGTCCACCATTGCCTTACCCTCGCCGAGCTTGTTCGGGTCGTTAAAATCGGGGAAGTCGCTGCGGGCCAGACGGGAATTGTTGTCGATCAACGGCTGAATGATCTGGGTGTTGATCTTGTCACCGATATCGCTCTTGCCCTTGAGCTTGACCATGTCCTTGAAGCTGGCCCCTGCCGGTATGGTGACCGGCGGCGCAAAATCATCCGTATCGGCGTACTTGTCTGAGATGTATTTGATGAACAGCATGAACAGGACATAGTCCTTGTACTGGCTGGCATCCATCCCGCCGCGCAGTTCATCGCAACTGGCCCAAAGTGATGAGTAAAGTTCAGATTTCTTGATTGCCATATATTCTTAGTTTCTTTCCATTTTTATCATTCTTAATGCTACTCTTTTAATCTAAAGTCGCATGAATTAGGTTTCTTTGCACATAATAATATAATGTGTGGTTCTGTCTCTCCACTTATTATCCAGTTTTTAGCTGGATATCCTGAAAACTTGAATGTTATCCAACCGATTCACACAGGCTGGTCAAAAACGATAATCAAGATTATCGAATGATTAATCATCCCCATTTCAAAATTGCAACAATCAATTGAATGCCCTGTTAAATTTCCATCACGGCGACAACTTCCAAAAGAATGGCTCAGGGGATCAGAGCCGACTCATGGCGAGGACTACTCTCAAGGCAAGCTCCACTTTGGAGGTGACAGAAGACCCCGGACTTTCCCTGTAAGTCCACGCTTTATTTAACAATCATTCAAAGCAGGGATCAACCACAAAGCACATTTTTCCTCAAAGCCATAAATTCTTACTCACTCCGGAATTAAAAAAGAGATATCATCTCTCATTCTTTCAATGACAGAATAAAGACTGGAAACCACTACTCCCCTATATGATTTCAGGAATAAAATGGTTTTAATGAATCTTATTGAAGCTTTTTGTAGGACTTGATCTCGATTATCATTGGCCGAGGTACACCCAAATACAAGTTCCTGACATGGTCTTACCTCCATGTTTTTCTATGTTCTTTTCATTCCTTTTATAGAGATATAATCATTTAATCTTAAACACTGAATAGTGTTGCAGATTCTCCCCGGAATTAAAAATCGTACTATTCTATGACACATGTCATGGATTGGTGCGGTTTTAGTTTCATTCAATTATTCTACATCATTAAATTTTAAATCTTTATGAAGGAGGTTTTATGCAACCTTGTTTAACGGCAGCAGATCGTCCAGAGCCTTGGGATCAAGATCTGTTGGTCTGTGATTTTTGTCATCGACCAGCAGAAATTGACACTGAAGCCATCGTTGATGGTCATGAACGATCAGTCTGGCTGTGCGGCAAATGCCCAAAGAGCAAACAAATTCTAAAGCAATGGGAGGTTATTTCATCATGATTAAGAATGAACTTAAGAATTACTTAAAAGCCGGGTATCCAGCTATTTGTGTATTAACTCAGGAGACTCATAGAGCAGAACAATTATTGCCCTGTGAGGATTGGCAGTTCTTTGTATGGGACTGTATCCAAGGGATCAGAAAAGCTGGCACGACCCAGGTCGTTGATGAAATCAAAGACCCTGTGGAGGCTATCTCTTGGCTCAGTATGTATACGGATACAGTGCTGATCGCCAACAACTTGCACTTGTTCCTGGACATTCCTGAAGTCATTCAGGCTATTCAAAACGGCGTGGTCCGCTGGAAAAGCATTGGATGCGCGTTGATCATGATTTCTCCGGTGATACAAATGACACCAGAAATCGACAAACTGTTTACAGTTATAAATTTACCATTACCGGATGATAATGCACTGATCGACCTGCAGAAAGAACTTTGCGCCAGTGTCAACGTCAACATTAACAAAAAAGCAGCCCGTGCAGCGAAGGGCCTGACAGAGTACGAAGCAGAAACAGCTTTCGCACTATCATTAATAAAAACAGGCTATTGCTCTACTAAAATTATATCTGAACAGAAATCTCAAATGATTCGAAAATCAGGTTTAATGGAGTTCTGGGAACCTGCTGATATTAAAGATGTTGGAGGATTAGATAATCTCAAAACCTTTATCAGCAATCGTGCCAGATCATATGAATCTGGTAATGAACATCTGCCACGCCTCAAGGGTATAATCCTTGTTGGTATTCCCGGTACTGGCAAAAGTTTGGCTTCTAAAGCCACTGCGTCTCTCTTAGGATGGCCCTTGATCCGGTTAGACATCGGATCTCTCAAGTCATCCCTGGTTGGAGACAGTGAACGTCGAATAAGAGAAGCGACAGCAGTAATCGACGCATTTGGCGAGGTTGTGGTTTGGATCGATGAGGTCGAGAAGGGGTTCTCCGGCTCTAAAAGCAGTGGCGAACTTGATGCTGGCACTACTGCCAACATGTTCTCACACTTTCTTACATGGGTCCAGGAGAGCGATACTTCAGCTATCATCATGGCAACAGCTAATGATATCAGTAAGTTACCGCCAGAGTTCATTCGGGCCGGCAGATTTGACGCGGTGTTCTTTGTGGACCTGCCGACTACCCAGGAGAGGATTGATATCATTAAAATCATGAACCGTAAATACGGATCTGAAATCCCTACCACCTATGCTCAACGCCTGGCCGGATATACCGGTGCAGAAATTGAGCAACTGGCAAAGGATAGTCTTTATGATGGTGTCGATGAAGCTTTTAAAGCGTTAGTGCCATTGAGTCGGGTGATGAGAGAAGAAATCATTGCCCTAAAAGACTGGGCAAAAAACAGAGCTCGTCCTGCCAACAAACAAGAGGACAAACCTAAAGATCAACGAAAAATCAGACAGATACCTAATGTATCATAATGGAGGTGAAAATTGTCGCATATCTCAAAAATTGAACTTGAAATCAGGGACCTACAGTCATTGAAGGATGCCTGTAACAACCTTGGCTTCCAGTTCATGGAAGGACAGAAGCGATACCTGTGGTATGGCAAATGGGTTGGCAATCAGCCCCTGCCGGATGGTATCAGTGAAGAGGATCTTGGCAAATGTGACCATGCCATTCATGTTCCTGCCGCAGTATTTGAAATCGGTGTCGTAAAGAAAGGCAACGGATACATACTGCTCTGGGACTCATGGGTTGGCGGTGGCTTGCAAAAGCACATAGGAAAAGACTCAGGCAGACTTAAACAGGCTTATGCCATAGAATCTGTTAAAAGAGAAGCCCGAAAAAAAGGCTATCGTTTGACAGAAAAAAGAATGAAAGACGGCATTCGCCTGTCCATGTCACTTTAACCATCTATTCCTTTTCAACCCAACCCACCACTGTCTGTTCCAGACATCACAATTTTTAAAAAAAAGGAGTTCAATTGAAACAGATCATTATTGACGTATTGGATTCGGGCGAAATCAAAATTGAGACTAAGGGATTTAAAGGCACGTCTTGCATTGAAGAATCCCAGTTCCTCAAGGATCTGCTTGGAGAAGAGAAGGCGCGTCAGCTTGTCCCTGCATACTATCAGACCAAAAACAAAACTGTAATTCGCAAACATTTACCGTTGTGCGGATAAACAACCAAGGAGAAATCTTTATGAAAGAAGACATGTTCAAAAAGGCTTGCTTGATTCAATTTACCACTTCAGTATGGTTATGCAGCCGTGTATTAAACCAGAAAATTCTAGCCGAGAAAATCGGTCAGGAGAATGAATGGCTGAGAGGCCGTAAATTTCTGATCAACCCTGAATTGCTTGGACCTATCAAAACAGCAGTCCAACAGGCGAGGCAGACCATTCAGCGTCATTCCCTTCCTTTCCCTATTACCAGCATCTACCTGGTGCCGAAAGAAGCCCTTACCGCAATCGACGAACGGCTCCAGTATTTCAAGGAGCGGTTCTGGAATAAGGTCCAGGACTTCAAGGCCGTGTATGGTGCCGCAAAAGAGGAAGCAGCCGCAGTGCTTGGAAACGATTTGTTCAATGAAGCGGATTATCCTGCTGACATCATGAGCAAATTCAAGCTCGACTGGAGATACCTCGAATTGTCCACACCGGCCAAATCGAGAATTCTTTCACCAGAAATTTATGAACGTGAAAAGGAAAAGTTTGCCAACCTGATGGAAGAAACCAGGGAAATGGCAATGATCGCACTCAGAGAAGAGTTCTCAGGTGTTGTCAACAATCTGGTTGACCGTCTGACTAGTAACGATGGAAAACCCAAGATGATCAGCAATGCCATGTTCAACAAATTAAATGAGTTCCTGGATGATTTCTCAACCCGGAACATATTCGAAGATGAAGAACTGGCCGGAATCATTGAACAGGCCAAATCAGTCGTCTCTGGTGTTTCTCCCTATGGACTGAAGTACAACGACGTCCTTCAAAAGAAGATCACCAAGGGAATGTCCGACGTAAACGAGGCCATTAATGCCTCAATAGAAGAAATTCCCAGACGTCGTTTGAAACTGGCTGTGAATGAATGAACTGATCCTGTCTAAAAAAAATTACCAACCAAATTTAACGGGACCATCCGTCCGCTTGTATGGATACGCATCCTGTAGAGTCGTCAGGAGAAATATAGTACGCCAGGTGGTGAAAGGCGTACTCCCGTTAAATCAACAAAGGAGAACTAAAAAAATGAACACATGTATCATTACCGGCAATCTTGGTACCGATCCTGAATCCTTTTTCAGTGACGGTGGTACCCAGGTTGTATCATTCCCGATCGCTTTCAAATCCACCAAGGATAAAACCGACAATTGGGTGAAAATCACCTGTTTCAATAAAACAGCTGAGATTGCAGAAAAGTATCTGCACAAGGGAGCCCGTGTCGGCATTAGCGGCATGCTGGATCAAGATAAATGGAAGACTGATGACGGCGAAAACAGATCGACATTGAAGCTCATCGCCAATTCCATTGAGTTCATCAAAACCGATGGAAGGGGATTTGAAAATTCAGAAGAAACACCTTTTTAAGGAGGTGACCCATGTCAAATACCCAAGACAAACCCAAACTGGATGACCGGTTCTTAAAAAATATAAAAGGCAAAGACTTCTGTCTTTATATCGGTCTTTTGGATATGGCTCACCAAATCGGTCTCCAATCAATCAAAATTGAAACCGTTCAGTATCCTAAAAAAGAGAACGGTATGGAAGCAATATGTCAAGCTCATGTTGTATCAAAAAATGGGGAAGAATTTGTGGAAATTGCCGATGCAAATCCCAATAATGTCGCACCGCTTGTAAAGGCGCACATTCTCAGAATGGCTGCCACACGAGCCAAAGCACGCGCATTAAGGGATTTCACGAATATTGGCATAACCTGTTTAGAAGAATTGGGAAACATCGATGATCTTGAAAATGATAATGAAAATCGTACATCAAAACTCCGGCAGCCTAAGACATCTCAGGCAAGTGCTGGAACCGATGATGCAAAGGCTGAAATTTCAGACGATCAAAAGAAAACTGAAACTGCCCAAGCGAAGAAAAAAGAAAACCCGCAAAAAGAACCCTCTGATTCAAACGCCTCAAACGGCCCTCAAATGAGTGCGGCCCAGAAAAAGGCCATACTCAATCTGGCACAACGAAGAGGCTTATCAGAAGAGGATCTTAACAAACTGTCCATTGAATCATTCAATGTGAATTTCGAGTATCTGGATTCTTCCAACGCTTCAGTCTTCATACGAGACCTGCAGCACGCAGCATAATTTAAACCATTAACAATTCGCGATCAGGTATCAGGGCAAACCCTATTGGTGCGTCCTGATCCTGGTCTGGAAAGGAAATCTTTATGGATATTTTAGAATTAAGAAAACAACCACACCTGTCAGTCAGTTCAATCAACTCATATATCGATTGCAGTCTGATGTATAAGTTTTCCCGGATCGACAAACTGAAACCGGACTTTCTATCAGATAACCTGATATTCGGCTCTTGTCTTCATAGAATACTGGCTGAATTCAATCAGGAAAAAATGATGGGAAATATTCTGTCATCAGAAGACATTGAAGATATGTTTAAAACAGACTGGGAAAAATCAGCAAAAGACAATCCTGATATCCAGTATTCCACGGGTAACACCTACCGGACACTATTGAATCAGGGGGTTAAAATGCTCCAGGAATTCATGAAACGTGTGCCTGAAAATGATGCGACCATTGTTGCCATTGAGGAACCCTTTGTCATGCATATTGAGGGTCTTGACATCCCATTGATCGGTATCATGGATCTTGTCGAAGAACATGATGATGGTTCGTTAACGATCACGGATTATAAAACATCAAAAAGATCCATGGCCATCAGTGAAGTTGATTCCAACTTTCAGTTAACCGTGTATTACACCGCAGCCAAAGCCAATGGCTATGCTGACAAAAATATCAGCCTCAAATTCGATTGTCTGATTAAAACCCAGAAACCAAAATTTGAACAGATCTATACCGAACGATCCAGTGACCATTCTGCCAAAGCGATTAAAAAGATCAAGCTGGTTTGGGATGGTATCCAAAAAGGTGTTTTCATCCCCAACGACACCTCTTGGAGATGTCATGGATGTTCGTACAAATCCTATTGCGATAAATGGTTTCAAAACTGATTCAAGGAGGAAAGCCATGATAAGACTGAACCCTCGACAAAAAGAGGCGGCAGAATTTCTGTATGGCACAGCTTGTGTCATTGCATGTCCGGGCGCGGGAAAGACGACGGTTATGGCGAAAAGGATAGGAAATCTTGTAAAGAGACATGGTGTCTCAGCTGAAAGAATCCTTGGATTAACCTTTACACGGAATGCAGCTCAGTCTATGAGGGAAAAATTGCATCCCATATTAGAAGAGCTTGCAGCCCGTGTTGACCTGGCTACGATCCATAGTTTCTGTCATTCACTGTTGAGACAAGAAGGCAGAACTTTTGAGATCCTTCACGGAAATGAACAACTGAAATTTGTCCGGCAGGTGATGAAGAAGAAAAGAATCAAAAACATCCCTGTTGGACTGGTCATTCGTGAAATGAGCCTGGCTAAGAACAATATTATAGATGCCGATGAGTTTGCGGATCTTTACACCGGTGATGAGACAATGCTAAAAATTGCCGCTGTATACGAGGCGTATGAAGCCGAAAAAAAGAAAAAGCTGCTGCTGGACTTTACGGATTTGCTGTTTGAATCTTATCTCCTGTTAAAGGAGGAAAATGAGGTACGTCAAAAATACCAGGATTCATATTCGCACCTGCTTATTGACGAATACCAAGATGTCGGACCACTTCAGGTCGAAATCTTGAAGCAGCTTATCAATAATCATCGGGAATCATCATCATTCTGGGTGTGCGCAGACGACTGTCAAAGCATCTACTCGTTTACAGGGGCTTCTGTCGGAAATATCCTGAACTTTGAAAAGGTGTTTCAAAATAGTCAGCAATTCATCCTGGACACGAACTACCGTTCGACACCGGAAATCCTGAGTTGCTGTCAGCGCCTGATTGATCATAATACTAAAAAGATTGATAAGGTGTTGCGGACTAAAAATTCACCAGGAGAAAAGGCAACGGTTATAGATGGCACCAATGAAGAGGATGAGTCCTTGAAATTGGTGAACGAGATTAAAGGTTTGACCGAAACAGGCAGTTACCAGTTCAAGGATATTGCTGTATTATATCGGGCCAACAGTTTGAGCCGGCCAGTTGAAGACGGATTCAAACAACATCAAATCCCGTATCATATTGAAAACGGGTCCAGCTTCTACCAGCGCCGTGAAGTAAAAGTGCTGTTGGACTATCTCAGGTTCATTCTTAATCCTTACTCGGACGATGGAGATGATGCCCTGAAGCAAATTATAAATGTTCCGAATCGGTACATTGGAAAGACCTTTATGAGCGGACTTGAAAGCTTTTCCAATAAGCGCAATGTCCATCTTTACCAAGGGTTGAAAAAAATGCCAATCGAGGTTCCATACCTCAAAAAGTTTATAAAGGAATTTGTGTGCTTGATCGACCATCTGATTCAAGACATGGATCAACTAGAACCTGTGGAGATCATACACATTCTTAGAGAAGAGCTTGATTACGACAGGTACATATCAGACGATGATATCCCTTCACCAGACGACTCAAAGATTGAGAATATCAATCAACTTCAACTCGTTGCAGCAAAATATAAGGATATTTCGGCGTTACTGAATTATACGGAAACTTTCAAGGAGGAGAACAGCAACAATAAAGATGGGGTGGCCCTGATGACTGTTCATAAGTCGAAGGGACTTGAATTCCCGGTCGTGTTCGTCATCGGGATGACCGAAGGGGTAATGCCCAATAAACAAGGGGAAATCGAAGAAGAAAGGAGGATCTGCTTTGTCGGGATCTCAAGAGCGATGAATCTGCTCTACCTGACATATCCAATAAATTACATGGGGAAGAATGCAACACGCAGTCGATTTCTGGACGAAATCTTAAAAGAAGAATGAAAAAATGAACGGAGACGGTGCTTGCCAGTGATGGTAGGCACCGCCGTTCAAACCAAACCTATTTTTATTGTAACAAGCTCTGTCCAGACACCAGAAACTCTCCCCGGGGAGAATTTTCAAAGATGGAGATGTTCTGCTGACTAAATTGATCATTTATTTTTTGCTCCACCAAATCCACCACAGATAGAGCAGTCCATTATATCCGTTAATGTATCATTATTTATATTGAGCGAGTTGGAAAAATAATGGTTTTCGTTAAAAGGAGAAGATATGGAGAAAAAACTTTATACAATTGGCTTTACCGTAAAAAGCGCAGAAGAATTTTTTACCATTCTGGAAGAGAATAAGGTGGAAAAAATCCTTGATATCAGACTTAACAACGATAGCCACTTGAGTAGCTTCGCCCGGAAAAAACATCTGCCCTTTTTTCTGGACCATATTATAGGATGCAAATATGATCATTTGCCTATTCTGACGCCAACCGATGAACTATTTCAGGGATATAAGAAAAAAACCATCGCTTAGCCTGACTACAAAAAAAGGTTTATGGCTTTAATGGACGAAAGAAAACCTGAAAATTTTATCACGGAAGCTCAACTACACAATGCCTGTTTTCTATGCAGCGAACCGTCCCCAGAAGGATGTCACAGAAGATTGGCTGCAGAGTATTTTGCAAAAAAAATTTCAGGAATCCGGATTAAACACCTTTAAACAACATTTCATTTATCGGTAAAAAAAATGCCACTCCAGTATCAGCATTAAAAAATGATAAACTGAGAGTGGCGGCTTCTGAGCAAATTGTAAGCATTCTCAGAAGACAAGATTGTTGTACGAAATAGATTCAGTAATGGGTTTTTATTTTAAAGCAAAAATCACAAGTTAAAGGAGTTAGTATGAAAAAATTTAAAATGGGTAATTATGATTTTTTGTATGAGAAAAATTACTTGAGGCTTTCAACAGGTGCAATCGCAGATATGAAAACCAACACAATAGAAGACGCATTCAAAGCTTTTGACAATCTTACAAGCATGATCGTCATGGAGCATTTTAAAGAAATATTGAAAACATCAACGGAGGATCAGAATTATGACCAGGCTGTTGAAATGGTTAAAAACGAAGTTAAGCACCTTGTAAAAAATGAATTGTCTGAAAATTATGAAGCAGCGTTGACCTGGGTACTTACAACCTTAGCTCTTGAAAGGATGAATTTTTTCATTAATAAAGTTATCGAAGAACAAAACAAAAAAGAGAGCTAAAAAAATTAATATCAATTAGCACCTCTCATCAACATCGGACACTAAGGGGCTCGGACATTAATAATCCCGAGCCCCTAAAAGCGGCCTCGTGAGTCAGATTTTTCCCTAAAGATCCTTGAGGAACCTGAAAAAGGTGGGACAGGAGTGGGACAAAATGCAGCAAAATGAAAAAGGGTTAACCGATATTTCAGTTAACCCCTTGATTTTTAATGGCGCGCCCGAGACGATTCGAACGTCCGGCCTACGGATTAGAAGTCCGTTGCTCTATCCAGCTGAGCTACGGGCGCAACAGGAGAAGTTTCTAACAGATCTATATGGTTTTGGCAAGATAAAAAATTGGCTAAAAACCTATTTTTTTGCAACTCCTAAATAATATTTCGGGTACATGGTTCATAAAAAGGAGACTGTATGCAATAAACAGTACCGGCAACACTGCAGATAGTGTGGCGGGCAATACCGGGCTTATCGGAATTACAACAAACATCCAATCATAAACGCTTCAAACGGATCGGCAGAACCGGGGTCTGAAAGCGGATTATCTTTGGCCACAGGTGGAGGGAACGGAAAGATTTCATATACTGCA
>KB224560.1_pt3 | contig 26871 bp, 26 predicted proteins | sample 524768 | NCBI WGS metagenome assembly AMQJ01 (sample SAMN00998488, study PRJNA167727) | sediment metagenome | isolation source: subsurface aquifer sediment | place: USA: Rifle, Colorado | collected Aug-2009
ATTGATGTAGCCAACAAGGCAGATCAAATGCGAACGGCAAGAGCTCAAGGCTTTATTCGCCTACAAAAAGATACACTTCTTTTAATCAGGGAAAATGCGCTCAAAAAAGGCGATGTACTTACAACTGCGGAAATTGCCGGAATTCAGGGAGCAAAAAAAACCAGCGAACTTATTCCTTTGTGTCATCCATTGATGATCACCAAACTTGAAGTTAAAACCGAACTTCTGGAAGGTGGGATTCGCGTAGAGAGTTATGCCAAATGCATCGGAAAAACAGGCATCGAGATGGAAGCACTGACGGCTGTAAACATTGCACTTTTAACCATTTACGACATGTGCAAAGCTGTTGACAAGCAAATGAAGATGGAAAACATCGAATTGTTGGAGAAGAAAAAAGAAGATCTGTAAATCGATAAAAACGAATTTGACCAAATCGTTTTATTGAATTTCCAACAATCCCAAATACTGTCTTCCCCATTCGAAAGCAGCTACCGACACAGCATGCGAAACATTCATCGACATTGTTTTTCCCACTAAAGGGATAAATACCGTCTTAGAAATTCGATCCAAAATATCTTGCGAAATACCGTAGCGTTCGTTTCCAAAAAGAAGCACGCATTTTTTGGGCAATGGCGTTGCAAATATATTTGTGGCCTTTTCGGCCGTTTCAACTGCAACACATTCAAAATCGGTTGGAATGACATCAAAAAACTCAGTTTTCTTTAGAAACGAAAACCGCACATTTTTGATGCTTGAATGAGCAACACGTGCAATCTTTGTGGCATTCAGATCATTTTCTTCACTGATAAAAAAAACCTGTTCCACACCGAGATTTCCAGCCAATCGAATGATGGCGCCAATATTTTCGGGTGTTCTTAATTCGTAAGCAGCCAATATCAAAACGGCTTCGTTTGGAACCTGCATTTTCACTTTCGCCTTAAAAAAATCGACGGCATTTGTATATTTATTTTCCATACTTCAAGATAGTAAGATGCAAAAATAAAAAACCCGTCGGCTTGACAGGGTATAAACAAAAAAAGAAGACATCAACCAATGTCTTCTATTCTTTATCAAAAGAAACGAGCTAATTATTTACGTCCAACAAATTCGTCGGAAACTGTTAATTGTGCTCTTCCTTTAGCTCTTCTGCGAGCTAAAATTTTACGACCATTTTTAGAAGCCATACGCTCTCTAAAACCGTGTTTATTTTTTCTTTTGCGAACCGAAGGTTGATATGTTCTCTTGCTCATTGCTTATAGTTATTTTTTCGGACTGCGAAATTACATTCTTTTTTTAGATTAACAAATCTTTTTTTCTATTTTTTTTAAAATAGTTCAGCTTGGCGAATTTGAGCCAAGCTGAACTAAAATAACTATTTTTTCGGAACATTTTTCAATGTTTCCAAGGTGAAATCCCAGAATTTTTGAACACTCTCGATATTTACTTTTTCGTCGGGAGAATGGGGAAAACGAATGGTTGGACCAAACGAAATCATATCCCAATTTGGATAAACGCCACCCAATAAACCACACTCCAAACCAGCGTGTATAGCTCTGATTTCTGGTATCTTACCAAATCTATTGTTGTAAATAGAACTCATTGTTTTCAAAATTGGGGAATCCACATTTGGTTTCCAGCCCGGATATTGTCCATCCATCCAAATTGCGGCGCCTGCAAGCTGAAAAACGCTCTCTATCATATTTTCCAAATCTTTTTTTCCGGAATCCACAGAGCTACGAATCAAGCACAATACTTTTATTTTTCCTTCGCCCGATTTTACAATTGCTAAGTTATTCGAGGTTTCAACCAATCCACTCATGGAGTCGCTCATGCGTATAACGCCATTTGGGCATGCATAAACGGCATTCAGAAGAGCAGTTTGAGTTGCTTCATCAATCAGACTTGCCGGAAGATCGACTTCTTTAACTTTAAAAGTCATAAATGGCTCTGTTTTTTCAAGTTCGGCTTTCATCACGGCTTCACATTTCGACAGGGAAGCAACAAATTCGTCGGCCATATCGGCCGGAACCACAACCGTTGCAAAAGATTCGCGCGGAATTGCATTTCGCAAACTGCCGCCATCAATGGAAGCCAAACGCAAACCAAATTTTTGAGCTGCCGAACGCAAGAAACGGTTTAGCAATTTATTTGAATTTCCGCGCTGCAAAGCGATATCAACGCCCGAATGTCCACCTTTTAATCCTGTAAGTGCCAATTCAAAAGCTTTTGTCCCGGCAGGAACAGCAACAGTTGTATAACTGAATTCGGCATTGGCATTTGTACCGCCCGCACAACCAATATACAATTCGCCTTCGTCTTCCGAATCCATATTTATTAAAATATCGCCCTTTAAAATACCGGCTTTCAATCCAAAAGCACCTGTCATACCGGTTTCTTCGTCGCAGGTAAATAAGGCTTCAATAGGACCGTGAACCAAATCTTTTGCTTCCAGAATACTCATTGCAGCAGCAACGCCCATTCCATTATCGGCTCCCAAAGTAGTTCCATTGGCTCTTACCCATTCACCGTCAATCAATGCGTCAATCGGGTCTTTGGTAAAATCGTGTTGTTTATCCGAATTTTTTTGAGGAACCATATCCAGATGTCCTTGCAAAACAATTCCTTTGCGGTCTTCCATACCGGGTGTGGCGGGTTTGCGAATGATTACATTTCCAACTTCATCTTTAATGGTTTCCAGACCTAAGTTTTTTCCAAAATTGACCATAAAATCCTGAATTGCCTCTTCGTGTTTCGAAGGACGGGGAATTTGGGTCAGACTATAAAAATGTTTCCAAATTGCTTTGGGTTCGAGATTTAATATTTCTTTACTCATGAGTTTATGTTTTAAATTTATTGATTCGAATTGATGCGCTAATTTAGGATAAATTTGGCAAAGAGGCTAGGCAGAGCATTGATAAACAATTAAAGTTTCTTAAAAAAAATTCGCGGGAAACACAACGACTATAAGCGAATGTTTAGCAGTTCTATTTCCACTCCCAAAGAAACATTTCGTAATTTTTTCTCGCGCACCAAAGTGTTGATGATAAACACACTCAAAAGGAGTGCAATATGACACATTACCGACGGCATTGATCCCTGATACTGCGGAACAAAGGCGGAAATCAAAATACTTGGAATCATAAACAAAACGGAACCAATGATAAAATCGCCGATGATTTTTCGTTTAAACAGATCGTTGGTATAAACCAAATTGCGCACAGCCATCAGAAGCATTGTAAACATGCCCAACTGATAATAAAGTCCATAATATTTATAGATTGCATCGGGGTGGCTGTAGGTGGCGAAAAATTGCTGGCAGCTAATCAATACGGCTGAAGTTGGTTTTGAAAGAAAATAAGTAATAAAGAAAAGGGCACTTCCGAGGAAAACAAAAGTAATATAACGTTGAATCTTTTTTTCGGTCGGGGCGCTCAAATAGGCAAAATAGACACCTAAAGCCGGCAACATAGTGATATCGGCAAATGAAAGACGCACTAAAAAAGGATGCCCCGGAAACATGCAATTAAAAGCTTCGAGCAATTGGTAGGCCGAAAGAAAAAACAAAATGGCAATCAGGCTTTTCAAACTGCTTTCGCTCTGCTTAAAAAGCATAAAAAAATAAATAAACGCAGCTAATTCTATCAGTCCTGTAAGGATTGCCAAATAAGGAGAATAGGGATTCATTTTTGTTTTATTTGAAAGAAATTTTACGAAAGCGAAAATACAAAATTATTGTCCGAAAGTGAAAAAAAATATCTAAAACCCGGTTTCAACATAAATTTTGATTCTTTCAAACACCATTTGAACTTATCTTTCCTGATAAACAACTTGTGTAACAACCAGCCCCACAGCATTCAATGTTTCTTTGTCAATATTTTGAAGATTATCATTCAATGTATGCCAATGTTCGTAGAATCCGGATGCCATTTTTGAGTCGTGTTGAATGATATCGATTGTTGGAATTTGGCTGTTTCGATTTATAAAATAATGATCGTCCAAAACCGACGAACCATTTTCCAATAAAAAATAATCGGAGAATCCGAGCGTTGCTGCTGTTTTCCATACATCTTTTACTATCTGAGGAGCGTAAAGCATCGAAAAATATTCCATGCGAAAAACGGCATTTTTTGCACCAACCATATCCAATAAAATCCCGTATTGAGCATTGTAGTTGGGATAATGAGGATTGAGCGACCAATATTGAGAACCCAAAGCCCAGGTATTTTCAGAATTTGCTGTCCGTGGTGCAAATTCAGGTGTTCCGTAATCTTCCAAATCAAAGAGAATTATATCCACGCCCATTTCGGCTTTTTGAATCTGCAGAAGGCGCGCCAATTCGATCAATATTCCCACTCCACTTGCGCCATCGTTTGCGCCATCAATGGGTGTTTTATGATTGGCTGCATCCGGATCGTGATCGGCAAAAGGGCGTGAATCCCAATGAGCAGAAAGAAATATTCTTTTTTCGTTTTTGGGATTAAAACTGGCGATAATATTTTTTCCATTCAAAATTGTGCCATCAAAAGCACGCATCTGAAATTCCTGAACCATCACTGTATCAGCATATCCCCTGAGTTTGTTTTGCAGATAAAGAGCACATTTCTGATGTGCCGCTGTATTGGGAACACGAGGTCCAAAAGCGGTTTGAGCCGCCACAAAAGAAAAAGCCGAATCGGCATTAAAAGGCGGCACTGAAATTTCATTTCCCGAAATTGATTTCAATTCAGCGGATGTTTTTTGTGCTTTTTTTCCATTTTCGCAAGAGAATAGCAGGAAGACTGAAAGAATCAGCATTGAGAGGGAATATTTTTTGGTCATTTTTTTCATGTGTTTATAATTTTATATTTCGGCCACAAGTCCCAAAGGGATGCCTTCGGCAGAACATCCACGATAATCATCCTCCTGTGTGTCAAAATTGTTTAGTCGTGAATGTTTCATTTTAAAATTGAGAAGTAAACGCTCATTTTTGGAAATTCACTACAAATTTACAAAAGCGCAGCGCAATCTATCGATCGACGTAAAAAAAAGCATTTATTCATTCCTAAAATTCATTTAAGAGAAATTCATTTTGACTAAGTCTTTGCCGTTCGCTTGTTTCTAGTTTCATCAAATCTTCGATCAATTCGGTGGGGTTTCCTAAATAGCCCAATGCCGAAACGCTAAAAGCGTTGGTTTGATTGCCAAAGCCGAACAAATTGTTTGCCAAGCCGGCATCAAATCCAGTCATTTGATGGACATAAAGACCTTGATTCAATGCTTCGAGCGAATAGTTGGCAACAGCCTGCCCCAAATCGTACTGTGCAGTGGTGTGAGTGGTTCCATTGTGTTTAAACTGTGTTTGATAACAGTTTAAAATCAATACCGGAGCTTTTGCAGCCCAGTTTTTATTAAACACCACCAAGGTTTGGAAAATTTTTTCATAATTTTCGTCGCCACGAAAGGCAACTAAAAATCGCCAAGGCTGATCGTTGTATGCCGAAGCAGACCAGCGAGCCGCTTCAAAAATGCTACGCAGTTTTTCTTTTTCAACCGGCTTGGAATCAAAAGCCCTTGGACTCCACCGGTTTTGGCTGAGGTGATTGATTGGATAATCCAATCTTGCAATTTTTTTCATCATTTCTATTAAAAAACTAAAGTAAAAACGCTTCCTTTTCTCGGAATTGATTTCACATGAATACTTCCTTTGTGCATGTGCATGATCTGGCGTGAAAGACTCAATCCAATGCCCGATCCTTCTTTTTTTGAAGTAAAAAATGGCATAAATATTTTATCTAATAAATCCGGTTTAATGCCTATTCCATTGTCGGCCAGCTCAATAATAACGTGGTTGTTCAAATTTTGCCGGGCTATCATTTTAATTTCCGGATTTTCTTGCTCCTCAAGTGCATGGATTGCATTTAGGTACAAATTGATCAAAACTTGTTCGATTAAATCCGGATCGGCAGTTAAATGCAAGTTGTCGGGCAATATTTTGAACGAAAAGCGAATGTTTTTTTCTTTCAACTGAGCCATAAAAAGCTGTTCAATCGTTTGAAACAAATCCAAAACGGGGATATGACGGAAGTTTGGTTTTGGAATTCGGGTAAGGTTTCGATAAATTTCCACAAAATTTAGCAGTCCTTCACTTCTTTTCCCTATTGTTTCGAGTGCCAATTTTACATTTTCTATTTCATCGACCGACAAATTTTTAAATTTCAACTCATTCGATTTTTCATCAAAAATCATTTGGTTTAGTGTGTTGGTCAAAGACGATATTGGAGTGATGGAATTCATGATTTCGTGTGTGAGCACACGAATAAGTTTTTGCCATGATTCAATTTCCTTGGCTTCCAATTCGGCATGAATATCTTGAAAACTGACTAAAAAATATTCCTCTCCTTGTTTTTTAAATTCCGTAGCTACCGCTGTCAGTTGCAATACTTCATCTTCTTTGTAGAGTTTTATTAGGATAGTATCTCCCGAATGAATATTCAACAATTGATGTACGATATTTTCGTCGAGGCTTTGCAATTGATTGATATGCGTTAAATTATTGATTTCGAAAATGCGTTTGATGGCATTGTTTACAATGTCTATCATTCCGTCTTTTCGATAGGCTATGATACCGATATTAATGTGTTGAATGACTGTTTGGAGGTAATTGTATTGTGTTTCTTTTTCGACTCGTGTTTTTTTAAACATTTTTATCACCTCATTGAACGAATCGTTTAAATGCTCAAAAGTTTTCCCGCTCACATTGGACGAAAAAGTGGCTGCAAAATCGTTGTATCGAATGCTGTCTAAAAATTTAATAAGTCGTTGGTTACTTTGTTCAGCAAAAACAATTAAAAGTACGGTTTGTACTACAAGCAAAACTAAAAGTGCCCAAGAGGTGATAAATTCGTTGTTGCTATAAAAATAAGCCATTGCCAATGTATTGAACAGCAGCAGAAGAACTCTAAAAACAACAATCAATCGAAAATTTCTATAAATCATATTTTTCTATTCGCCTATAGAGCGAAGCGCGTGTTAAACCCAACTCTTTAGCAGCTTTGGAGATATTTCCTCCATATTTATCAATTACTTTCCGAATGAGAATACGTTCAGTATCTTTAAGATTCAATTTATCTGAGGTCAACAGAGCGTCTTTTTGGATGGGTTTCATCAGGAAAAAATCATGTGCCTGAAGGTTGTTGTCTTCGGCCATAATCACAGCCCGTTCGACCGAATGCTGAAGTTCTCGAATATTGCCCGGCCAGTTGTGCTTTTTCAACCTTTTGAGGGCGCCTTGGCTAACTTTTTTCTTTGGCAAGCGATATTTTTTCATGTAAATGGCCAAAAAATGTTCTACCAAATCCTGAATATCGTCTTCACGTTCGCGCAAGGGTGGGATTTGTATTTCGACTGTATTTACCCGATACAACAAATCTTGTCGAAATTTCCCTTCCTCTACCATTTCGTAAAGAGGCATATTTGTGGCACAAATAACACGAACGTTGATAGGGATTTCGGTATGTGTTCCAAGACGAACGACTTTTCGATTTTGCAAAACGCTGAGCAATTTGGATTGAAGGCTATAGCTCAGGTTTCCAATTTCATCTAAAAAAATTGTACCGCCCGAAGCGGCTTCAAAACGACCGGCGCGATCTTCTTTTGCATCGGTAAAAGCTCCTTTTTTGTAGCCAAAAAGCTCGCTTTCGAACAAAGATTCCGTAATAGCGCCTAAATCGACCGAAATAAAAACTTCCTTCTTACGTTCAGAAATACGATGAATGGCTCGTGCAATAAGTTCTTTTCCTGTTCCATTTTCGCCCAGCAACAGCACATTGGCATCGGTTTGAGCTACTTTTTTGACGGTATTCAGAACGCGCTGAATGGCAGTAGAGTGACCAATGATTTCGACAAAGGGCGAATCCATATCCGAAATCAATTGCTTTTGTTTATCGCGAAGCGCAGCCAATTCTTTTCTGGAATTTCGAATTTGAAGATTCGAATTAATTTCGGCCAGCAATTTATGATTGTCCCAAGGTTTTAAAATAAAATTTGTTGCTCCTTCTTTGATTCCTTGAACGGCCAATTCGATATCGCCATATCCTGTAATAAAAATAATGACCACAGAGGGATCTATTTCCAATGCTCTATTTAACCAATAAAAACCTTCTTGGCCACTCGTTGCATCACGCGAAAAGTTCATATCCAACAAAATCACATCGTAATTTTCGCTTCGCATAAAATCGGGTAGTTTATTGGGATCCGACTCTGTATGAACAGATGTAAACTGCTGAGACAAAAAAAGTTTGGCAGCCAAAAGAACATCTTTATCGTCGTCAACAATTAATATTTTTGCTTCAATTTTCATGTGTTTATAATTTTATATTTCGGCAACATGTCCCAAAGGGATGCCTTCGGCAGAACATCCACTATAATCATCCTCCTGTGTGTCAAAATTGTTTTGTCGTGGATGTTTCATTTGGTATTATTTTGTTTTTTTTCAGATAAAATGTCTTATTTTCAGCTTCATAGTCTGGCATTTGTCATAGGAGCATTTCCTCATAAACTTTGCAATAAAATGTTCGTAAATGTACATAAAATTGCCCGAAGGCGAACAGTTTTAACACTAAAATAACAAGATTTATCCCTTTTGGCACTGAATATCATACAGATACAAACACGGCATTATTCATGTAAAAAAACATGCAAGTATTAACCGAATGAAAGAATTAAAACATTCACATTAATTCCTAATTTAGTGGGGTTTATTTAAACAAGAAAAGATGTTAAAAACGAATGGCTTATCCAAGACCTATCGCAATGCGGAGGTAGAAACCCAGGCGCTTCAAAATGTTTCGCTCGAAGTGAAAGAAGGCGAATTTGTGGCAATAATGGGTCCATCGGGATGCGGAAAAACGACTTTACTCAATATTTTGGGTCTGCTCGACAATCCAAACAAAGGCGAATATTATTTTCTTGGTCAAGAGACTTCCAAATTCAATGAAAAGAAGCGCGCACAACTCCGCAAGAAAAATATTGGATATATCTTTCAAAATTTCAACCTCATCGACGAACTGAATGTTTACGAAAATGTGGAATTGCCTCTAATATATATGGGAATAAAAGGCCGCGAACGAAAACGAAAAGTGCTTTCGGCCTTAGAAAAAATGCATATTCTCCATCGAAAATATCATTTTCCACAACAATTGAGTGGTGGACAACAACAACGCGTTGCAGTTGCCAGAGCAATTGTAGGAAGCCCTATGTTCATATTGGCCGATGAGCCAACCGGCAATTTGGATTCGGCACATGGCGAAGAAGTTATGCGAACACTCAACGATTTGAACAAAGAAGGAACAACTATTTTGATGGTAACTCACTCCCAACGCGATGCTTCGTATGCCAATCGGATTATTCGTTTATTCGACGGACAGATTATCAACGAAAACATCTTGCAAAGCTTTACAAAAAAGACATAAACAACAAATCAGCGATGCCCAGAGAAATAAAACTATTATTGCCCGATATCAATCCGAACGACTATCTCGACATTCTGATTCAATCCTCTCAAAACAATAATTCAATGGTATATCGGTTTGAAATTTGGGATTCCGCCCTCGATAATCCCATGCATCTGAAGAATGCCGAATATCTAAGGCAAAAAATACATCTCTATGAAAATGAATGGGAAACTGTTGAAATTTTCGCAGCCGAAGGAAACAAAATACCGATTCTTTTTATTCAAAAACAAGCACACTAAACGATGCTAAATAATATAGTTAAGACCACTAGCCGATTTATTATTAAGAACAAAGTGTATTCCATTATCAATATTTTTGGACTGGCTTTTGGTTTGGCTACTAGCATCTTGATTTTTTTATACATCCACGATGAGCTTAGTTACGACAAATTTCACAAAGATTATCAAAACATCTATCGCCTTCAAGAAGAATACAAATACAGCGATCAACATCAATTATGGGCTACAACCGAAGGCGTATTAGGCTATAATTTGATTACGAAATACAGCGATTATGCAAACACTTGCAGGATTCTGGATATTTTCAATCCGCCATCGTTGTTCGCAAACAAAAGCAGTGCTTCCGAAAGAAAAATGATTTATGCTGATTCTACTTTTTTCGATGTTTTTTCCTTTCCCATTTTAAACAGGATCGAAGGATCGTTGCTCCACAAATCAAATCAAATTTTAGTTTCTAAGAAAATTGCTACACGTCTGTTTGGAAGTACGCTAGTGGCAGGAAACAAAGTAGAAGTAGATGATAAAACCTATGTGATTTCCGCCGTTTTTGATGATGTTCCGGATAACAGTCATTTTCATTTTGATGTCGTTTTTTCGATGAATAAGCTTAAAGAAGAATGGGAAAAGGTGGATTCGGCCGGACCTATGGTTTTTTACACTTATCTAAAAGTACACGATGCTTCAAAAGGCAAAGAATTGCAAGCACAACTTCAAAAGATAATGGACGATGACTTGAAGAAAATTCTGATAGAAGATTCTGTGGAGCATAAATTTGCCGGACTTGAAGGAAAATATCTATTTGTTCCTATCAGCGATATCCATCTTAAAAGCAAAGCAGAAAAGGAATTGGAAAGCAATGGAAACTTCGAACATATACTAATCTATTTAACAATTGGGTTGTTTATTTTAATCCTTGCAGCGATAAATTATACCAATTTGGCAACGGCCAGTTCCATAAAAAGAGCCAAAGAAATAGGTATTCGAAAAGTAATGGGAGCCAATGCAGGCAATATATTTATTCAATTTATCAGCGAGTCGTTTGCATTGGTTTTGGCCTCTTTGCTCATTTCTTTGATTTTGGTGGAACTTAGTTTTCCGTATTTTAACGAATTTGCCGGAAAAAACTTGACTTTAGGTCAACTTCTCGAAAAAGAAAGTTTGATTTATTTGATTTCTGTGGTGATAGGTTTAGGAATACTCTCGGGCTTGTATCCTTCTCTCTTTATGTCGAGATATAAAACAAACCAAGTTCTAAACGCAAAACTACAGGCCGGTAAAAACGATTTGTTGAATCTCTTGCTTCGCCGTATTTTGGTCATCTCCCAATTTGCAATCAGTATCTTTTTAACCATCACCACCATTACCGTGGCAAAACAACTTCGGTTTATTCAAAATTCCGACATTGGATTTAACAAAGAACGAGTTGTTGTACTCCCTCTTTCGGGAAGAAACAGCATCAAATACCTCCCTGAATTAAAAAACGAACTTTTGCAAATCCCCGGTATTGAATCGGTTTCAGGAACTTCCAACATTCCCGGCGAACGTTTTGGCGTGTATGGAGTGAGAATGCCCGACTTGGGCGAAGAAAATGATCAAAACCAAAGGCGAAGCGATCGGATTGGCGTTCGAATGCTTTGTGCCGATTATGATTTTTTAAATGCTTTTGGGTTTGAAATGATCGAAGGAAGAACTTTTTCGATAGAGAACTCTTCTGATTCATCAGAAGCTTTTATTATCAACGAATCGGCCGTTGCCAAATACAAAATAAAAGACCCGATAGGAAAGAAAATGATTTTTAGCTATGCGCTGAAGGAACCTAAAGTTGGAAAAATTATTGGCATTGTAAAAGACTTCCACTATGCCTCTTTCCACACCGAAGTAGATCCTTTGATGATTCATATTTTCCCGCGCTTTTACAAATATATCATTGTGAAAGTAGATGCAGAAAATCTTAACTCAACGCTGGCAAAAATTCAAAAAGCATGGTACAATTATTTACCAAAAGCTCCTTTTTCCTACTCATTCCTAGATAAGAGTTACGACAATATTTATACGAACGACAAGCGGATGGGAAATGTATTTTATTTTTTCACCTTTATCGCCTTATTGCTTGCCGGAATGGGTTTGTATGGATTGGCCGCATTTATTACCGAACAAAGACGGGCCGAAATAAGTATTCGTAAAATCTTGGGAGCTTCACTAGGCCGAATTATGCTCACCTTATCCAAAGAATTTACAATTCTGATTCTCATTGCCAATCTGATTGCTTGGCTGCCTGCTTGGTTTTTTCTTAAAAATTGGCTGAACGATTTTGCGCTTCGTATTGAATTGGGAATTGAAGGATTTGTACTTGCAGCCATATTTTCTTTGACTATCGGCCTACTTACGGTGAGTTTAAAAACATACATCGCTGCCAAATCGAACCCTGTAGAAACATTGAAAACAGATTAGAGAACAACAATCATTTAGAGACTTGACATAAAAAAAGCCGCAAACAACTCATTTGCGGCTTTTTAGATATTAAAAACCAAAATTAAAGTTTCATCGAAAGAGCCACCAATTCGGCAATATCATAATTTTTGACTTCTGTTTCTTTTTGCTTGTACTTAATTCCATCCGTTATCATAGCCATACAAAATGGACAGGCCGTAGCAACAATGGTACATGAAGTAGCCAATGCTTGTTCCGTACGCTCAATAAATATTTCTTTATCACCTTTTTCGGCTTCTTTAAACATTTGACCGCCACCGGCCCCGCAACACAAACTAAAGGCTTTGTTATTTTTCATTTCCACTTTCGTCGATGGAATTGCGTTCAAAATAGCTCGTGGTGCATCGTATTCGCCATTTCCTCTGCCTAAGTAGCAAGGATCGTGGTAAGTAATTGTGCTCTCCGAAAACACATCGCCACCAATTTTCAATTTTCCGGCATCCAAAAATTGTTGTAGAAATTGAGTGTGGTGCACAACTTCATAATTTCCGCCCAAATCTGGATATTCATTTTTCAATGTATTGAAATCATGCGGATCGCAGCATATAATTTTGTTTACCTGATACGAATTTAAAGTTTCGATATTCATAAGGGCTTGCATCTGAAAAAGCATTTCGTTTCCTGCTCTACGAGCCACGTCGCCACTGTCGCTTTCTTCGGTTCCCAAAACTGCGAAATCAACTTCCAAATGATTCAGAATTTTCACAAAACTACGAATAACTTTCTTATATCGATCGTCGAAAGCTCCTGCTGAACTCACCCAAAACAAGTATTCGGGCATTTTTCCGGCAGCCACAACGTTGGCCATTACAGGAACTTCCATTCCTTCAGCCCAAAGCAAACGATCGTGCATCGAATATTGCCAAGGCGCTCCATTATTCTCGATATTGGTAAGAGCTGCATTAAGTGTTGCGGGCGTTGAAGCTTCTTCCAACGAACTGTATCTTCTCAATTCCATAATGATGGAAACGTGATCAATGTTTACCGGACATTCGTTGGTACAAGCATTGCAAGTGGTGCAAGCCCATAATTCTTCGGCCGAAATATAATCGCCCCAAAGTGCTTTTTTATCGTCGAATGTTGCACCTTCTTTGGCTACTCCCTTTCCAACAATTTCTAAACGATCGCGTGTATCCATTATCAATTTACGAGGTGATAGCTTTTTACCGGTCAAATTTGCCGGACAAACAGAAGTGCATCTACCACATTCTGTACAAGTATAGGCGTCGCTCAAACTTTTCCAACTCAAATCCCGAACATCTTTCGCACCAAATCGGCCTACTTCTTCCGTGCTTGCCTCTGCTTCGGAAATGAGTCCCATGGCTATTTTTACCTCTTGCGTAACCGCTTCCATGTTGCTGATATAAGTAGCCGATTTCAATTTCGAAAAATAAACGTTCGGAAATGCCAGAAATACGTGAAAATGTTTCGAATAAGGGATGTAATTCAAAAACGCAAAAACACCAATAATATGAAACCACCATCCGAAACTTTCGATAAAATGCAAGGTGGATGTCGAAAACGTACTAAACCAAGGAACCAAGAATCCACTAATCAAAAAAGCACCTGTTGGCTCAAAATGTTCTATCCCGCGTACTTGAAGCACTTGATCGGCGGCATTCATCGAAAAGAGAGCCGACATCAATAGAATTTCGGTTGAAAGAATGATATTCGCATCCAAAAGCGGCCAAGTGGTCATTTCGGGTTTATGAAATCGGGCAAGGCGCAATCCGTTTCTGCGAATCAAAAACACCGCACATGCAAAAATAACTCCCAATGCAAAAATTTCGAAAACCGAAATAAAAACATTGTAAAAAGGGACGAATGAAAATACGCGATGACTTCCCGAAATTCCATCCGTCATTATTTCGAGCATTTCGAAATTGACAATAATAAAACCGATGTAAACCAAGATATGTAAAATTCCGGCAATAGGGCGTTTTACCATTTTACTTTGACCAATAGCCACCAAAAACATGATTTTCCATCGCTTTGATTTTTGGTCGGAGATATCAAGCGGTTTCCCTAACTTAATATTTTTAATAATCGTACGAATGCTACGATAAAACAGGATGGCCGTGATGGCCAATACAATGAGAAAAACAATACTTGAGATCATATTTTTTATTTATTATTCAAAATCATAGAATATCGGTTTTGGACATTCAGATTTTCTGTGTTTGCTTATACGAAACTACAATATTAGAAAATAAACGCACAAGATGCAACTACTATGCATGCATCGTTTATTTTTTATTTTGAATCTAAATTACAAAATACATTAACTGACTCTCTAACAATTATTTAACTAATTTATTGAAATTTTATAGGCTGATTTAGATTTGTTGATGGTGATGAAGGTCGGCAAATTGAATGGCTTTCACGGTGGTTACAACCAGATTTGTGGTGGAACTTGCAATGACTTCGCCAGCGGCATTGAACACCTTACATTCGAAATTTGCAATTTTTTTTCCCATACGGATAACATTTGCTTTGGCATGAATTACCTCTCCTACGCGGGCGCCAAAAAGAAAATTCACATTTAGATTTGTAGTTGTAAACATAAATTTTGGGTCCATACTAAAGAAAGCCAATCCAATTGTATCGTCGATAATTGCGGCTAAAAAACCGCCTTGTATCATTCCAATTGGATTGCTCATTTCTTTTTTGATGGGATAATCAATCCAAGCCTCTCCAACATCAATATGCCTAAGCGTACCGCCTAGCAAAAGCGTTGATGGCGAAATGCTTCTCAAAAAGGGCTTATTGATGAGGGTTTTGAGATAAGCGATGGTTGGATTTGATTTTGTCATTTCTTAGAATTCTTTTGGATAAATTTCCCGAATCAAGTGTTCGTATTTTTTCATGACTACTCTCCGCTTTAATTTTTGCGTTGGTGACAATTCGCCAGTTTCGACAGTCCAATTTTCGCAAACAATGCGGAATACCTTCACTTGAGCTACGTGATCGAGTTCAACATTTTGTTGGTCAACTTCTTTTTGAAAGCGTTCAACAATTTTAGGAAGGCGAACTAAATCTTTATTATCGCGGTATTTAATTTTATGCAAGTGACACCAATTGTGCAAAAATTCGAAATTAGGAACAATTAAAGCCCCGGTGAATTTTTCGTTTTCACCAATTACCATAATGTTCTCAATAAATTGTGATTCTTTGAATGTATTTTCGATTAAATGAGGCGCAACATATTTGCCGCCGCTCAACTTAAAAATTTCCTTTTTGCGGTCGGTAATACTCAACATATTATTTTCATCCACATTTCCAATGTCGCCTGTATGAAACCAGCCGTCTTCTGTAAGGACTTCTCTCGTTTTTTCGGGCTCTTTATAATATCCTTGCATTACATTATCGCCTCTTACAAGAATTTCGCCATCTTCGGCAATTCTCACTTCAACGCCAATAGGAATTATGCCAGCACTTCCCCATTTCACACCTGGATAATCGGCCATAGTTGCAGAAACAATTGGAGAAGTTTCGGTGAGTCCATATCCTTCTTGAACGCGCATACCTGCGGCTCTAAAAATGCGGGCCAATCGAGGCTGCAATGCAGCGCCACCACTGATAACGCCTTTCAATTCTCCGCCCAAAGCTTCGCGCCATTTGCTAAATATAAGCTTATTCGCTATTTTAAGTTTAAAATTGTACCAGCAAGAACGTTCGGCAGGATTTGCTTTCAACTGATCGCCAAGGGCAACAGCCCAGAAAAACAAAATCTTTTTGATTCCGCTTAGTGTACGGCCTTTATTGATAATTTTATCATATACTTTTTCGAAAACACGCGGAACAGTGATAAACATTTTTACTTTAATATCACGCATATCGTCGCCAATGGTTTCCAGCGTTTCGGCATAGTGTATTTTGGCTCCAATCGATTGCCACATATAGTTTCCGGTTCGTTCCAAGATATGACAAAGTGGAAGGAAGCTTAGGACTTCATCACCTATTTCGGCATAGGGTACAAACTGATGAGCCATCTTCACATTGCTCACAATATTTTTGTGCGTGAGCATCACTCCTTTTGAAAGTCCGGTGGTTCCTGAAGTATAAATCAAGGTTAGCAAATCCGTTTCCTCTACAGCATCTTTCATTTTGGGCAGGACAGCCTTGAATTCGTTGGTTTTTTCAATTCCCAAACGACTTATTTCGCTCCAATTTTTTGCGCCATCAACAAGATCGATTGAATAAATTTGTTCAATATTTGGCACTTTATCGAGAATAGAATTTAATTTTTCGTACAATGCTTTGTCCGATACAATTAATATGCGCGATTCGGAATGAGTCAAAATATGAATATATTCTTTGTCGCTGATTGTAGGATAAATGCCAACATGAACTGCACCAATCTGGGCCATACCCATATCGATGAAATTCCATTCTGGCCGATTGTTTGTAACGGTGGCTATTTTATCGCCTTTTTTAAATCCAAGCGCAAGCAGACCGTAGCTAAAATTATCGACCTGAACGCGATAATCAGTTGTACTGAATCGTTCCCATTTTCCATGGCGCTTAACAGCCAAAGCTGAGTCTTGAGAATAATTCTGCTCCGCATAAGTCAGAATATCAAATGTGCGTTTTACAGTTTCCATGTATTTTTATGTTTTATAAAAAGATTGAGGTTGCACAAATATAATAATTGTTTTATGCATGCATAATATATTTGAAAAAATTAAAAAAAAACGCCATACGACGAATCGTAAAGCGTTTATAACTTTTAAAAAGAATTACCTAAAATTCGTCATTTCCATTTGATGACATAAAAATTTCTTTCACAATATGATCGTATTTATCGTAAAGAAATTTACGTCTTAATTTCAATGTAGGAGAAAGTTCGCCGGTTTGGGGAGTCCACTCGGAGCAAACCAAACGGAATCTTTTTATCTTTTCAGTTTCACCCAATTTCTTGTTTATTTCGACAATCTCTCTTTGATAACGCTTAACAACGTCCGGGAGATGCACCAACTCTTCATTGTCGCGATAATGCAATTTATGCTTTGATGCCCAAAAGTGAAGGTGATTGAAGTCAGGAGAAATCAGCGCACTAGCAAATTTTTCGTTTTCGCCAATTACCATTATGTTTTCGATAAACATGGATTCTTTGCAATTATTTTCTACCGCTTGAGGAGCCACATATTTGCCGGATGATAATTTGAAGATTTCTTTTTTCCGATCGGTGATTTTCAGAAACTTATTTTCAACCAGAATTCCGATATCACCCGTATGAAACCAACCGTCTTCATCAATCACTTCTTTTGTTAAATCAGGTGCTTTGTAATAACCCAACATAAGATGTGGTCCTTTGGTTAATATTTCGCCATCTTCGGCTATTTTCACTTCTACATCTTCCAAGATGGGACCTACTGTTCCAAACCTAATATCAGGATAATGAGCATGATTTACAGCGATAACCGGCGAAGTTTCTGTTAAGCCATATCCTTCCTGAACTTTTATTCCAGCTGCTCTAAAAACACGTGCCAAACGCGGTTGCAATGCCGCACCACCGGAAATAATAATACTCACATTTCCACCAAGAGCTTCTTGCCATTTCGAAAACACAAGTTTACGAGCCAAACCTAGCTGAAGATGATAAAACCAACCGTTTTCTCTATTTAGTTCGTAACGTAAACCGAGATTAACGGCCCAGAAGAAAATCTTCTTTTTCATTCCTTCCAGATCTTTTCCTTTAGCCATAATTTTATCGAATACTTTTTCGAGCAAGCGAGGCACCGAACTGAAGCCGTGAGGATTGATTTCTTTCAGATTATCGACTATTGTAGCCATATTTTCGGCATAATAAATCCGAATTCCTTTGTATTGAAAATGGTAATTCAACATCCGTTCGTAAACATGACAAAGCGGCAAAAAGCTCAATGCTTTGTCGCCAAAATCCAAGGGTTGAATTTTTGAGGTAGCAATGGCATTGTGAACCAAATTTCGATGTGTTAGCATGACGCCTTTGCTGTTTCCGGTAGTTCCACTTGTATAGATAATGGTCACCATGTCTTCGGGCTGAATAGACGCTTTGATCGATTCAAGTTCTGCTTTGTATTTTTCACGGTTTTCTTTTCCCAGATCGCGAATGACTGTCCAAGATGTAGCCTCTTCAATTCCTTCGTTAAAAACATACAATTCCTTAATGGCACTTACCTTGGCCGCCAGCGGAACAATACGTTTATACAAAAATTTGTCAGAAATAAACAAAGTTCGCACCTCCGAATGAGCCAAAATATATTCGTATTCCGAATCCGATATGGTAGGATAAATAGGAACGTGAACGATTCCAATCATCGCCATGCCCATATCAACAAAATTCCATTCGGGTCTATTGTTGGAGATAGTTCCAATTTTTTCACCTTTTTGGTAGCCCAATGCTAATAGTCCATAGGCAAAATCGTAGGCATTGTCAATATATTCTTGTGTAGAAAAAATATCCCACTTTTTATTTCGTTTAACTGCCAAAGCATCGTCAACCATAAAATTCTCGCGTAATCGCTCAAGGATATCAAAAGTGCGTGTTACCTGCATTTCTTTATAATTTAGTTAGCATTAAGCAGCAAATAAACTAAATTTACATTAGATTAACAATTAATTATAATTTCATTTCTGAAGGAGAATCTTAGCAAAGAAACTTAACTCCTGAAAATTAGACAGTTAATTTTTGAAATATTACAATTTTTTTTCAAACTATTCTGAATTTTAATTTGAATTTTAATTGATTTTATTCTAAAGCTTCTATTTTTTTTTATTTTTTTCTGAAAATATTTTATTTTTCAGTCAGATAATATTACCTTTGGATTGATTAACTTAAACTCAATTACCATGAAAATTACAATCGTTGGAACTGGTTACGTAGGATTAGTAACTGGCGCATGTTTTTCCGAAGTTGGTATCGACGTAACCTGTGTTGATATTGACGTTAAAAAAATTGAAAATTTAAAAAAGGGAATCCTTCCTATTTGGGAACCCGGACTCGACGAAATGGTTCTTCGCAATGTGGAACAAAAACGTTTGCATTTCAGCACCAATCTTGCGGATAGTTTAGAAGGAGCAGAGGTTGTGTTTGGTGCAGTTGGTACGCCTCCCGATGAAGATGGCAGTGCCGATCTAAAATACGTGATCCAAGTAGCGCGCGAAGTTGGACGAAACATCAACGATTACGTCTTGATGGTTACCAAAAGCACTGTTCCTGTGGGAACCGCAGAAAAGGTAAGAAAAGCCATTCAAGAAGAATTGGATGCCAGAGGCGCGATGGTTCAATTTGACGTGGCATCGAATCCCGAATTTTTAAAAGAAGGCGATGCTGTGAATGACTTTCTGAAACCCGATCGAATTGTGGTTGGTGTTGATAGCGAAAGAGCAACGCGCACAATTGAACGTCTTTACAAACCGTTTGTGCTGAATGGGCATCCAGTTATTTTTATGGATATCGTGTCTGCTGAGATGACAAAATATGCAGCCAATTCGATGCTTGCTACCAAAATTAGTTTTATGAACGACATTGCCAATTTGTGCGAAATAGTTGGAGCAGATGTGAATGCCGTTCGCAAAGGAATTGGAAGTGATTCGAGGATTGGCAAAAAATTCATCTATCCGGGAACAGGCTATGGCGGCTCGTGTTTTCCAAAAGATGTGAAAGCTTTAATCAAAACCGCCGATCAATACTCCTACTCGATGCGTGTACTCAAAGCCGTTGAGGAAGTAAATGAAAGACAAAAATCAATTCTTTTCGACAAACTGAACAAACATTTCAAATACGATTTAAAAGGCAGAAACATAGCTCTTTGGGGACTTTCTTTCAAACCTCAAACAGACGATATGCGCGAAGCGCCCTCTTTGGTCATTATTCAAAAATTACGAGAAGCCGGTGCTACAGTTGTGGCCTACGATCCTGTAGCCATGAAAGAAGCAAAACATATTTTAGGAGATAAAATTAAATATGCCGAAGACAAATTTGATGCTTTGCTCGATGCAGATGCGCTCATTGTGGTGACCGAATGGCCGGAATTCAAATTTTTAAATTATCATCAAATAGAGCAGTTACTAAAAAATCCGTTGATCTTCGACGGGAGAAATATTTACGATGCGAAAGAAATGAAAGAAAATGGATTTGTCTATTATTGCATCGGAATCGACACTGTGAAAGGCTAAGTTATTTTTTTTCAAAAAACGAAACAATTATGATTAGAAAAAAAGTATTAGTAACCGGAGGAGCCGGCTTTGTTGGCTCTCATCTGATCGATCGCCTTCTTAAAGAAGGGAACGAAGTGATTTGTGTTGACAATTATTTTACCGGACAAAAGCAAAATATTGTGCACCTGATGGGCAATCCTTATTTTGAATACATCCGACACGATATTACTATGCCCTTTTTTATTGAAGTGGATGAAATCTACAATCTTGCTTGTCCGGCATCACCCATTCATTATCAATACAATCCCATTAAAACCGTGAAGACTTCCGTAAGCGGAGCGATAAATATGTTGGGTCTTGCCAAAAGGATAAATGCCAAAATATTGCAAGCATCCACCAGTGAAGTTTATGGAGATCCTAAAGTTCATCCTCAACGAGAAGATTATTGGGGACATGTGAATCCAATTGGAACCCGTTCTTGCTACGATGAGGGAAAAAGAGTGGCAGAGACTTTGTTTTTCAATTACTACTGGCAAAACAAAGTCAGAATCAAGGTGATACGGATTTTTAATACCTACGGACCAAGAATGCATCCAAAAGATGGACGTGTAGTTTCTAATATTATTATGCAAGCTTTACAAGGAAAAGATATAACACTTTATGGCGATGGATTGCAGACCAGAAGCTTTCAATATGTGGATGATCTTGTGGAGGGCATGCTTCGAATGATGAATACCAGAGAAGATTTTACAGGTCCCGTTAATATTGGAAATCCAAATGAATTTACAATTCGCGAATTGGCCGAAAAAATTATTGCATTAACCGGAACGAAATCAAAAATAATCTTCGAAAAATTACCTTCCGACGATCCAATGCAACGTCAGCCGGATATTAGTTTGGCTCGTAAAGAACTTGGAGGTTGGGAGCCGAAAATTCAGCTCGAAGAGGGTTTAAAGAAAACAATCGAATATTTCAAACAAATGGTTTATTAGTCGTCCATCTATGCGGTTGCATTTCGTTTTTATGCAACCGCATTTTTTATACATTTTAGATGAAAAATATTTTAATAACCGGCGGCGATGGTCAGTTGGGAAGTGCTCTTAAGCTGGCTTCAATAGGCTTTTCAGATTTTAATTTAGTTTTTACTGATATTGCCGAATTTGACATTACAAATCAAGACTCGGTAAATAACTTTCTCAAAGAAAACCAATTTGATTTTCTAATAAATTGCGCAGCCTACACAGCAGTGGACAAAGCGGAGGAGCAAAAAGAATTGGCTTATCGAATCAATGCCTTGGGACCAAAAAATCTGGCACAAGCTTGTAAAGCGTATTCCTGTCGGCTGATTCATATTTCCACAGACTATGTTTTTGATGGAAAAAATTTCGTTCCCTATAAAGAGGAAATGGAATGTAATCCTCCTTCGATTTATGGCCAATCCAAATTGGAAGGCGAACAAGAAATTTGCCGAAACAATGAATCGGCTATTATCATAAGAACTTCATGGTTATACTCCGAATTTGGAAATAATTTCCTAAAAACAATGCTGAAGTTGGGAGCAGAACGCGATGAGCTTCGTGTTATTTTTGATCAAATTGGAACGCCCACTTATGCCGTCGATTTAGCAAAAATGCTGCTGATACTTATCGACAAAAATCTTCCTTTCGAAAAATCGGAGATTTTTCATTATTCCAACGAAGGAGTAATTAGCTGGTACGATTTTGCCAGAGAAATCATGGATTTAGCCCAACTAAAGTGCCAAATTGTACCGATAGAAAGTTGGGAATATCCACTTCCCGCTCCTCGCCCATACTATAGCGTATTGAATAAGCGTAAAATAAAAACAACCTACAAATTGGCCATTCCTTATTGGAAGGATAGTTTGCACAATTGTATGAAAAACCTCGGCTATTCAGTTTCGGTCTGATTTCATTAGTTTTTAATAAGATGGCCCATAAATCTTTCACTCATTTGTGTTTGAATTCCCTTTTCCTTATCAAAATAAATAAAATAAGCCTGTACTTCGGGGTGTTTTGTAATGAATTCCAACGCTTTTTCCATTCCCATTACCATAAAAGCAGTGGCATAAGCGTCGGCTTCTGTACATGAATTTGCCAAAACCGAAACACTTAACAACGAATGTTGTACCGGATATCCGGTATTTGGATCGAGGCTATGTGCATAACGAACTTGATCAATTTCGTAATATTTTCGATAATTACCAGAAGTAGCTAAAGCCCTATTTTTCAGCTCAAATGACTGCTGTAATTCACGATCGGAGTTGGCCGAATCGGATGGCTTTTCGATTCCCACTACCCAATTTTCATTATTTGGTTTTGTACCACAAGCCAACAATTCACCGCCAATATCAATCAGAAAATTTTGAATTCCGATTGTTCTAAAATATTTCCCCAATACATCTACCGAATTTCCTTGAGCGATAGCATTGAAATTCAATTGCATACGTGCATCTTGTTTCACCAATCGATTGTTTTGGATCGAAACGGCACGAAAATTCACCAATTGTCTTAGGCTGTCAATTCGTTTGGGATCAATTTTGTCGGGCTGGCCAAAAGTTCCAAAGCCCCAAGCATTTGCTAATGGGCCAATGGTAATATCCATCGCTCCTCCGGTCAATTCGGCCACACGGATGGCTTGATTGAAATTATCAACAAACCATTCGTCGAGCTCTACCTCTTCATTTCTATTTACTTTGCTTACGATACTTTGTTCTTGGTAAATAGAAACAGATTGATCAAACCGATCGAGAATAGAATCCACTTGCTGTTTCAGATTTCGATTCAACGAATCGTAATACAAAATAGAATAGTAAGTGCCTTGAGCTTCGCCAATAAGCTGTTGTTTTTCGATTGTTGGCGAACAGCTAGCCAAAAAAAAACCAAAGCTAATCATAGCGATGGTTTTTGGAATAAAACGAATGATCATTAATTAAAATTTAAAACCTAATCGAAAACTAGGTGTTGCATAGGGCACTAAACTTTCGTTTGTTGAATCGGGATTGCGAGATAAAAATCCTACTCCAAGGCTCAAGCTCACAAAAAAATCATTTGTGGGTGAATAGATAATACCATTGTTTAATAGAAACGCAGTATTGATATAATCCGTGTCAGTAGTATAGTTGTAATAGTTGTTGTTGGTATCGTAGTAATAGTTGTATTCCGATTCGGTGACGGAAATAAAACGGAATTCAGGGCCTAAAAAATAGCGCACAACTCCTTGTCCGGTAGGATAAAATTTTACACCCATTCCAGCCCACCAATGAACTTCGGACGACCATAAATCGTCGAACGGAGAAACCGTAACGGAGAAAGGGATATTGAGTGAAATTTTTCCATCGGAGAAAATATGTTCATATTCTACAGAAACGCGACGAACAAGTACATCGGACAGCATCAACGAAAGTCGATTTCCTTTTTGAACATTGACATTGCTTTTCGTATCTTGGGAAGATGCAGTAGATTGACCAAAACTAGCGATTGAACTACTAATTATCAATGCGATAAACAAAAAAGTGATTTTTTTCATGAGTCTATTTTTTAAGTGTAAATACTTTAGCTAAAATACAATAGCGTTGCTTACAATCCAAAAAAAAAATTGCTTTTAACATAAGCAAGTCTTTTTTGTTTAACCACCAAAATCATCGAATGCAATCATTTCGGCTGGAACACCGTAATCATCGAGCATTTTCAGAACGGCCTGATTCATCATTGGTGGACCACACAGATAAAATTCAATTTCTTCGGGCTCAGGATGTTGTTTCAAATATTCGTCCATAATCACTTGGTGAATAAATCCTACATAGCCTTTCCAATTATCGGCAGGTAAAGGCTCGGAAAGAGCAATGTTGAATTTAAAATTAGGATTTTTGCTTTCGATATCTTGAAATTCTTCGACGTAGAATAACTCTCTTAAAGAACGACCACCGTACCAAAAAGTGGCTTTGCGATCTGTTTTTTGAGTGAGAAATTGATCGTAGATATGAGAGCGCATGGGAGCCATTCCGGCACCACCGCCAATAAACATCATTTCCCGTTTGGTAGGTTTGATGAAAAATTCGCCAAACGGACCGGAAACCATCACTTTATCGCCTGGTTTGCGAGAGAAAATATAGGATGAACAAACTCCGGGATTTACATTCATAAACCCACCGGCTTTACTGTCGAATGGAGGCGTTGCAATGCGGATGTTCAACATGACAATGTTTCCTTCGGCAGGATAATTGGCCATTGAATATGCTCTGTATTGAGGTTCTGAATTTTTCATTTTCAAATCCCACATTTTGAACTTATCCCAATCGCCACGGTATTCTTCGTCGATATCAAAATCTTTAAATTCAACGGTAATCGTTGGAACATCTATTTGAATATAGCCACCCGAACGGAAATCCATTGTTTCGCCTTCGGGCAATTTTACAATAAATTCTTTGATAAACGTAGCCACATTTCGATTGGAAACTACGGTACATTCCCATTTTTTGATTCCAAATATTTCGTGAGGAATTTCAATTTTCATATCTTCACGTACTTTCACCTGACAACCCAAACGCCAATTGGCAAGTTGTTCTTTGCGGGAAAAGAATCCAACTTCTGTTGGAAGAATAGAGCCACCACCTTCCATTACTTGGCATTTACACATACCACAAGTTCCACCGCCTCCACAAGCCGAAGGCAAGAAGATTTTTTCAGCTGATAGCGTGGATAACAAAGAAGATCCGGCTGCTGTAATCACTTCTCTTTCTCCATTAATTGTAATTGTTACGTCTCCTTGTGGGGTGAGTTTTGCTTTGGCATAGAGCAATACGATTACAAGAATTAAAATAACGACCAAGAAAACTACAATACTCAGCCCAACAATTTCTCCGATACTTACACTTAATAACATCGTTTTGTATTTTTAATTTTAACTTATAACTTAATCCCTAAGAAACTCATAAAAGCAATTCCCATCAAGCCGGTAATGATAAACGTAATTCCAATACCTTTTAAAGGAGCTGGAACGTTTGAGTAATGCAATTTTTCGCGAATTGCTGAAATACCTACTATAGCCAAAAACCAACCTATTCCAGAGCCTAACGCAAAGGATGTGGCCTCTCCCAACGATTGATATTCGCGTTCTTGCATAAACAAAGAACCGCCCAAAATAGCGCAATTTACGGCGATAAGAGGAAGGAAAATTCCTAATGAAGAATACAATGCCGGCGAGAATTTTTCGACAATCATCTCAACCAATTGGGTCATTGAAGCAATCACAGCAATAAACATGATAAAACTTAAAAAGCTCAAGTCAACATCTGCTAGGTCTTCACTAATCCATGCCAAAGATCCAGGTTTCAATAAAAATTCATCCATTAAATAATTTACCGGAGCAGTAATTCCCAATACAAAAACAACGGCAATACCCAATCCGATAGAAGTGTTTACAGTTTTGGAAACGGCAATGAAGGAACACATGCCTAAGAAATAGGCAAAGACCATATTATCAATAAATATGGATTTTATAAATATGTTAAATATTTCTTGCATCGTTTTAGTTTTTTGATAGTTTAGTCTTTTATAAGTCCAGGATTTTTACTGCGTTGAACCCAAATGATAATTCCAACTACAATAAGAGCCATTGGAGGCAAAATCATTAAACCATTGTTTATATAACCTATTTCGTACAGACCGATTGATTTGATAACTTCCCAACCAAAAATAGTTCCGGAGCCCAACAGTTCGCGGAAGAAAGCCACAATCACCAAGATCATTCCATATCCTATTCCGTTTCCCATTCCATCTAAGAATGAAGGCCAAGGTTTGTTCATCATAGAGAATGCTTCGAAGCGTCCCATAATGATACAGTTGGTGATGATAAGACCCACAAAAACAGACAATTGCTTGCTCACTTCGTATGAATACGCTTTTAGAATTTGATCGACTATGATTACCAATGCTGCAATGACAACCAACTGAACAATAATACGAATACGTTGTGGAATAGAGTTGCGAAGCAGGGAAATGATCACATTTCCGAAAGCTGTAACTAAAGTAACCGAAATAGCCATAACAATTGCAGGTTCCAACTTGGCTGTAACGGCAAGGGCCGAACAAATACCCAATACTTGTACGGTGATTGGATTGTCTCTGCCAATTGGATCGGTTAGTAATTTGATGTTCTTCGTGGAGAACATCGATTCTTTTTGTACTTGCTCAGCCATTATTTGATACTTTTAATATATGGAACATAATTTTCTAAACAGTTGAATAGCATATCATTTACTCCCATAGAGGTAATAGTTCCACCGGAGATTGCATCAACACCATGAATTTGTTTATCAGGGTCAAGGGTCACAATTCCGCCTTTAACCACTTTTATGGAAGTAAAATTTCCTTGATCGTCGAAGAGTGTTTTTCCAATAAACTGATCGGTAAAGTCAGAAAGTATAATTTCGGCACCTAAACCGGGCGTTTCTCCTTTGTGGTCGAAAACAACGCCTTTAACAGTTT
>KB224926.1_pt51 | contig 26454 bp, 36 predicted proteins | sample 524768 | NCBI WGS metagenome assembly AMQJ01 (sample SAMN00998488, study PRJNA167727) | sediment metagenome | isolation source: subsurface aquifer sediment | place: USA: Rifle, Colorado | collected Aug-2009
GATCACCGCCAAGAGCAACAGCAATAGGTATTTTTTTATTAAGTTTTTTATATTCCTCGAAATGTCTTGCACCAACCTTATGTTTATGCCAATGCATCCCTGTTAATTTCTTATCAAAAATTTGCATCCGGTACATCCCAACATTTCGAATTCCTGTAATTGGATCTTTAGTTATTACCATTGGTAAAGTAATAAAGGGGCCTCCATCTTCGGGCCAACATTTTAATACCGGGAGTATGCCTAAATCAGGATCATAATGGATAATATCCTGACATTTACCCTTCCCTGAGATGATTTTCGGCATCCAGGAAGATATTTCCGATAACATTGGTAAAACCTTTAGTTTTTCAAAAATATTAGCTTTAGGGCTTGATAAATCAATAAACATCTTTTCCATTACTTTACCAATATCATCCATTTTATTAACATTCAAGGCCATGCACATTCTTTTTTCAGAACCAAGGGCATTAATTAAAACGGGAAAGTCAGTTCCTGTGTTTTCAAAAAGGATTGCTTTGCCTCCATGAAGCGACTTTGATATTCGGTCAGTTATTTCGGTTATTTCGAGCTCCGGACTAACAAACTCTTTTACCCGAATGATTTCATTTTCGTTTTCAAGTTTTTGAATAAAATGATTTAATGATTTATAGGTCATAAAAACGATTTGAGAGTATTTGTGAAATATACAAAATTTTGTATAGTAATGTTTAAATGAAGATAATAAATAACAACATAAAAAAGCCGGCTTCTATATTGAATAAAGAAGTCGGCTTAAGTTTTTATGTTAAGATCTTATAAGAATTTAAAGTCTTTTCCTAAATATTTTGCAGAAGTTCCCAGAGCTTCCTCAATTCTAAGAAGTTGATTGTATTTTGCAACCCTGTCAGAACGTGAAGCAGAACCAGTTTTAATTAAACCGGTATTTAAAGCAACAGCTAAGTCTGCAATGGTTGTATCTTCAGTTTCACCAGAACGATGACTAATTATTGAAGTAAAAGCGTTCTCGGTTGCCATTTTTACTGCATTGATCGTTTCAGTTAATGTTCCAATTTGGTTAACTTTTATTAAAATTGAATTTGCACTTTTTTCTTTTATTCCTTCAGCTAATCTTTTAACATTTGTAACAAAAAGATCGTCACCAACTATTTGTACTTTGTGTCCAATAGCTTTTGTCAGTTCTTTCCAACCTGCCCAATCATCTTCCGCCAGGCCATCTTCAATTGAAAGAATTGGATATTTTTCGACCCATGTTTTCCAATAGTTTACCAAATCAGTTGAAGTTAAATCCTGATTTGTTGATTCAAAATGGTACACTTTTCTATCTTTATCGTAAAACTCAGAAGCTGCAGGATCAAGGGCTATAAAAATATCTTTTCCAGGCTTATATCCTGCTTTTTTGATAGCTTCCAAAACTACTTCAATAGCTTCTTCATTTGACTCCAGGTTTGGTGCAAAGCCACCTTCATCGCCAACATTTGTTGAATGACCTTTTGATTTAAGAACAGCTTTTAAATGATGAAAAACCTCAGCTCCCATTCTTAATGCTTCGCTAAAAGTTCTAGCTCCAACAGGCATGATCATAAATTCCTGAATATCGATCTTATTATCGGCATGCTGACCTCCATTAAGGATATTCATCATTGGAATAGGCAGCGTATTTGCATTAACTCCTCCAATATATCTGTACAATGGCATTCCGTACTCAGTTGCTGCGGCTCGTGCAACAGCTAAAGAAACGCCTAACATAGCATTTGCACCCAGGTTTGATTTATTTTCAGTACCGTCAAGTTGAATAAGGGCATTGTCAATTCCTGCCTGATCATCAATGTAATATCCGTTTAATTCATCATTAATTATAGTATTTACATTTTCAACAGCTTTTAGTACACCTTTACCAAGAAATTGTGATGAATCACCATCTCTTAATTCAACAGCTTCATGCACACCAGTTGATGCACCTGAAGGAACAGCTGCTCTACCAATAAAACCTTCATTTGTAACTACTTCAACTTCAACGGTTGGATTCCCACGTGAATCGAGTATTTGTCTTGCATGTATTCCCACAATTTGTCCCATAATAATATATTTTAAATTTAAGATTTTAAAAAACGAAAAATCTATCAAAGTTAATGAAAAATAAGCATTTTTATATTACCTCCAGTTTAATATATTCATAAAAAAAGGGCGAATAAATCGCCCCTTCATTAATAAAATTGAATATATTTTATTCTTCTTTTTTATCTTCAGTATTTTCTTCTTCCTTCTTCTCTTGTGGTTCAGGAGTTTCTTCTACTTTTTCTTCTTCAACTTTTGCCTCAACAGTTTCTTCTGCTTTAACTTCTTCAACAACAGGAGTTTCTTCCTGTTTTTCTTTAACTTCAGGTTTTACTTCCTCAATAACTTCAACTTGATCTTTTGTTTCAACCTTTTCTGAAGCAACAGCGGCAGGTTTTTTCGCACCTCTTCTACGACGTGTTGATTTACCTTTTGCATCAGATTTTGCTGCAAGAAGATTTTCGTTATAATCAACTAACTCAATAATACACATATCAGCATTGTCACCCAAACGAGTTCCTGTCTTTAATATTCGTGTGTATCCTCCTGGTCTGTCAGCTATTTTAGGACTAACATCCCTAAAAAGTTCTGTTACAGCTTCTTTATTTTGCAAATGACTGAATACGATTCTTCTTGAGTGAGTTGAATCATCTTTTGCCTTTGTAATAAGAGGCTCAACATACATTTTAAGAGCTTTAGCCTTTGCTATTGTTGTATTAATTCTTTTATGTAAAACCAACGACGCTGCCATGTTTGCCAACATTGCCTTTCTATGTGCAGTCTTTCTTCCTAAGTGGTTAAACGATTTTCTATGTCTCATCCTTTTACTCTTTGTCTAATTTATACTTAGTAATATCCATTCCAAATGTAAGATTCATTTGGCTAAGTAAGTCTTCTAATTCAGTTAACGACTTTTTACCAAAGTTTCTAAACTTTAATAAATCGTTTTTATTGTATTTAACCAAATCTCCTAATGAATCAACTTCGGCAGCTTTTAAACAGTTCAACGCTCTCACTGAAAGATCCATATCTACTAATCTTGTTTTAAGGAGCTGACGCATATGTAATACTTCTTCATCGAATTCTTCGTTTGCGTATTTTTCATCAGAATCGAGTGTGATCTTTTCGTCAGAAAATAGCATCAAATGATAAATAAGTATTTTTGCGGCCTCTTTTAAAGCTTCTTTTGGGTGGATTGAGCCATCTGATTCAATTTCAAAAACAAGTTTTTCGAAATCTGTTTTTTGCTCCACACGATAATTCTCAATTGAGTATTTAACGTTTCTGATAGGAGTAAAAATTGAATCGATTGCAATTACACCAAATTCGCCATCAACAGGTTTATTTTCTTCAGAAGGAACATAGCCTCTACCTTTATTTATAGAGAATTCAATCTGAAGTTTTACATCTGGTTCCATTTCACAAATTACGTGATCAGGGTTTAAAACTTTAAAATTGGTTGAGAAATTATTTATATCTCCGGCTTTAAATTCGTTTTGCCCAGTAATAGTTACAGTAAATTTCTCATCTTCTGCTTCCTCTACATTGCATTTAAAGCGCACTTGCTTTAAGTTCAAGATTATTTCACTAACGTCCTGAACAACACCAGCCAATGTAGAAAATTCGTGTTCTACACCTTCAATTTTTATTGAAGTAATGGCATAACCTTCCAGTGATGATAAAAGAATCCTTCTTAAAGAATTGCCGACAGTAATTCCATATCCTGGTTCCAAAGGACGAAACTCAAACTTGCCATAAGTTTCGTTTGCTTCGACCATAATGACCTTATCGGGCTTTTGAAATGCTAAAATTGCCATAAATAATGAGTAATTATTTTTATTTAGAATATAATTCTACGATTAACTGTTCCTTAATATTCTCAGGAATTTCAGTTCTTTCAGGAGCATTTAAAAATTTACCTGCCATTTGATCTGAATCCCATTCTAACCAAGAATATTTATTGTAACGAGCTGATGATAAACTATTGTTAATAGCTTCCAGAGATTTTGATTTTTCTCTTACTCCAATGATATCACCTGATTTAACAGTATATGATGGAACGCTTAACACTTCTCCATTAACTGTAATATGCTTGTGAGTAACAAATTGTCTTGCAGCAGCTCTTGTTGGAGCAATACCTAATCGGAATACAACGTTATCTAAACGTGCTTCTAATAGTTGCAATAAGTTTTCACCAGTAATACCTTTTGTTCTTTGTGCATGTTCAAATAAGTTAAAGAATTGCTTCTCTAAAACACCATAGGTGTATTTAGCTTTTTGCTTTTCCATTAACTGAACACCATATTCAGAAAGTTTTCTTCTTCTTTTATTCGCACCATGTTGTCCAGGAGGATAATTCTTCTTTTCAAAATGCTTGTCAGGTCCGAAAATAGGTTCTCCTAATTTTCGTGCGATTTTCGACTTTGGTCCAATATATCTAGCCATGAATCTTTTTATTAAACTTTTTTCAATCTCAAAATACTTAAAAACACGTCTTAAACTCTTCTACGTGATGGTGGACGACATCCATTATGTGGTAATGGTGTTACATCAGTAATTTCAGTAACTTCGATACCTGCATTATGAACAGTACGGATAGCAGATTCTCTACCAGCACCAGGTCCTTTAACATATGCCTTCACTTTTCTTAATCCTAAATCGTAAGCTACCTTTGCACAGTCTTCCGCAGCCATTTGAGCTGCATAAGGAGTATTTTTCTTTGATCCTCTAAAACCCATCTTTCCAGATGACGACCAAGAAATTACTTGTCCCGTATTATTTGTTAACGAAATAATAATATTGTTAAAAGAAGCATGAACATGAACTTGCCCTGTAGCTTCAACCTTTACAACTCTTTTCTTAGATGATCCAGTCTTTTTTGCCATTTGCTTATCTATTATTTAGTTGCTTTCTTTTTATTAGCAATCGTTTTTCTTTTTCCTTTTCTGGTTCTCGCGTTATTCTTTGTACTTTGTCCTCTCACAGGAAGTCCAATACGATGACGAATACCTCTGTAACAACCAATATCCATTAATCGCTTAATGTTCATTTGAGTTTCTGAACGTAATGCTCCTTCAACCTTGTATTTACTGTTTACAAGTTCTCTTATTTTCGCAATATGCTCGTCATTCCAATCTTTTACTTTGATGTCATGATCAATTCCCGCTTCTTCTAAAATAGCTTCCGCAGTACTACGACCAATACCGTAGATATAGGTTAAACCTATAACACCTCTTTTATTTTTTGGTAAATCTACTCCAACAATTCTTGCCATAAATCTTTTTTAATTAAAGTACAAAAATAATAATTTATCCCTGACGCTGTTTAAACTTGGGATTTTTTTTATTAATAACGTATAGTCTACCATTTCGTCTAACGATTTTACAATCGCTACTGCGTTTTTTTACAGATGCTCTGACTTTCATTTTCTATTTTTTTTATTTATATCTATAAGTTATTCTACCTTTTGTAAGATCATAAGGTGACATTTCAACCTTTACTTTATCACCAGGTAAAATCTTGATGTAATGCATCCTCATTTTACCTGAGATGTGAGCTGTAATTACGTGACCATTTTCCAACTCAACCCTAAACATCGCATTTGATAATGCTTCGATAATGGTTCCATCTTGTTCTATCGAAGATTGTTTTGCCATATATTATATCTTATTTTTTGTAATCTCTTCTATATAATCAAATGTTGATAATATTTCAGCTCTACCTTTTTCAACTACTATTGCCAGTTCATAATGTGCAGAGGGTTTTCCATCAACAGTTCTTATTGTCCAACCATCATGGTCTTGTTTTATGTGTTTGCTTCCCATGTTTATCATTGGTTCAACACACAAAACTAATCCTTTTTTTAGAAGTATTCCTTTGCCTCGTTTTCCATAATTTGGAACCTCAGGAGCCTCATGCATATCTTTTCCCAATCCATGTCCAACCATTTCGCGTACTACAGAATAACCTGCATTTTCGGCGTGTTCTTGAACTGCATTTCCGATATCTCCAACTCTGTTTCCTTCGATAGCATTTGCTATACCTTTAAACAAAGATTCTTTGGTTACACGAAGTAAATTCATTACTTCCGGCTTAACTTCTCCAACTGGAAAGGTATAAGCTGTATCTCCATAATAGCCTTCCATATAAGTTCCACAATCAACAGAAACAATATCTCCTTCTTTCAAAACATAATCAGATGGTATTCCATGCACCACCTGGTCATTTACTGAAGTACACAAACTATTAGGATATCCGGCATAACCAAGAAATCCAGGTACAGCTCCATTATCTCTAATAAATTCTTCGGCCCGCTTATCTAATTCAAGAGTTGTTACTCCCGGTTTAATAAGTTTTGCTACTTCAGCAAGAGTTTTTGAAACCAGTAAATTGTTTCTTCTTACAATTTCAATTTCCTCTTCTGACTTATAAACTAACATCAAAGAACGTTGTAATATAAAATATTATCATTATATAGCAGAAGCTCCTCCAGCTCTGCCTTTTATTCTTCCTGATTTCATTAATCCATCGTAATGTCTCATTAAAAGATGACTTTCGATTTGTTGCAGTGTATCTAAAACAACACCTACAAGGATTAACAATGAGGTACCTCCATAAAATTGCGCAAACTGACTATCAACTCCACCAATTTGTGCAAAAGCTGGCAAGATAGCAATAATTGCTAAAAATATAGATCCTGGGAGTGTAATTCTTGACATAATCGTATCTAAAAATTCTACTGTTTTACGTCCAGGTTTTACACCAGGAATAAATCCTCCATTCTTTTTCATATCTTCTGCCATTTGCGAGGGATTTATAGTAATAGCAGTATAGAAGTATGTAAAAAGAATAATCATGATTGCAAATGTAAAGTTATACCAGAATCCAATCATATTTGAAAACGCAGCCGCGAAACCTGTAAGCATATCAGAATCTGCGAAACCAGCAACTGTTAAAGGTATGAACATTAAAGCCTGTGCAAAGATGATAGGCATTACACCTGCAGAGTTTACTTTTAACGGAATGTATTGTCGAACACCTCCGTATTGTTTATTTCCTACAATTCTTTTTGCATACTGTACAGGAATTTTTCGTGTACCCTGCACTAAAAGTATTGTAGCAATAAATACAAAGAACAATATTACCATTTCAAGTAAGAACACTACTAATCCACCTCCCTGATCTTCCAGTCTACTAACAAATTCAAATAATAAAGATTGTGGTAATCTTGCAATAATACCAATCATAATGATTAGTGATATACCATTACCAATCCCTTTTTCTGTTATTTTTTCACCTAGCCACATAATAAACATGGTTCCGGATGTAAGAATAACAACAGATGAAAACCAGAAGAATGTTCCACCACCTAATACAAACGCAGAATCAGGAAGCTGTACTTGTAAGTTTTTCAAGTAAGCTGGTGCCTGCATTACCAAAATAGCTACGGTTAGATACCTTGTTAACTGATTTATTTTTCTTCTGCCACTTTCACCTTCACGTTGTAACCTTTGGAAATAAGGAATAGCTATTCCTAATAACTGGATTACAATTGAAGCCGAAATGTAGGGCATAATACCCAATGCAAAAATGGATGCATTTGCAAATGCTCCACCTGAAAACATATTAAGAAGTCCTAAAACACCATCGGCAGTTTGTGTTTTTAACGCAGCTAATTGACTTGGATCAATACCTGGTAATACGATAAAACTACCCAATCTATATATTAATAATATAAATAGTGTATAAACAATACGATTTCTAAGATCTTCAATTTTAGCTATATTCCTTATTGTTTGTATTAAAGCTCTCATTAAATTATAATTTTACAATGGTTCCTTCAAGTGATTCAATTGCCTCAACAGCAGATTTTGAAAAAGCGTGTGCCTTAACTTCTAATTTCTTAGATAATGTACCATTACCAAGAATTTTTATACGGTCACTCTTTTTAGCTAATCCAGCATCGACAATTGCATCTACATCAATTGTAGTTAAACCTTTCTTTTCAGCTAATTTTTCTAAAGTCTCTATGTTAATTCCTTTATATTCCTTTCGAGAAATATTTGTGAACCCAAACTTAGGCAATCGTCTTTGTAAAGGCATTTGACCACCTTCAAAACCAATTTTCTTAGAATAACCGGATCTTGCTTTTTGCCCTTTATGACCTTTTGTTGCAGTTCCTCCTTTTCCAGATCCCTGTCCGCGGCCAACTCTTTTGCTGTTTTTTGTTGAGTTTTCAGCTGGTTTTAAGTTACTTAAATCCATATCTTTACTTTCAATTATTCGTTTTATTATTTTTATTCAACCCTAAGTAAATGTCTTACTTTAGTAATCATTCCTTGCACCTGAGGTGAATCATCAACCTCAATCGTATTATTCAATTTACGAATACCAAGTGCTTCTAAGGTTCTTTTTTGGCGTTTGGTACTTCCAATCCCGCTCTTTATTTGTGTAACTTTTATCTTCGCCATGAGTTTTAATTATTGGTCATTATCCGTTAAAAACTTTATCAAGGGTAACACCTCGTTGTTCAGCAATTGCTCTGGCATCACGTAATTCTAGCAATGCATTAATGGTTGCCTTTACCAGATTATGAGGGTTACTAGATCCTTTAGATTTAGCAAGAACGTCGGTAACACCAACACTCTCCAGAACAGCACGCATAGCACCACCTGCTTTAACTCCAGTACCATGAGACGCTGGTTTTAGAAAAACGTGAGCACCACCAAATCTGGAAATTTGTTCGTGAGGAATTGTACCTTTATAAATTGGTACTTTCACTAAATTTTTCTTAGCAGCTTCAACTCCTTTTGCAATTGCAGTTGTTACTTCTTTTGCTTTTCCAAGACCATAACCTACGATACCATCTTCGTTACCAACAACAACAATGGCAGTAAAACCAAAATTACGACCCCCTTTAGTAACTTTCGTTACTCTTTGAATACTAACGAGTCTATCCTTTAATTCTAAATCGCTGGTTTTAACTTTTCTTATACTTGTTGACATAATATTTTTATCTTAAAATTTAAGTCCACCCTCTCTGGCAGCCTCTGCTAATGATTTAACTCTACCATGATATAAAAAGCCGTTTCTGTCAAATACGACTTCGGTAATTCCGTTTTCCAACGCTTTTTTAGCTGCCAAATTACCAACAAGTTTTGCTTGTTCGATTTTTGCAACATTACCTTTTTCAGCAATTTCTTTATTCTTAGAACATACTGACAGCAAAGTCTTTCCTTCCAGATCGTCGATAAACTGAACGTATATCTGCTTATTACTTCTAAAAACAGACATTCTTGGCCTAGCTGCAGAACCACTGATCTGCTTACGAATACGCCTTTTTATTCTAATTCTTCTCTCTTGCTTTGTTAAAGCCATGACTCTTGTTTTTTAAACGTTATACACTAGCTGATTTACCGGCTTTTCTACGTAATTCTTCACCAACGAATTTAATACCTTTACCTTTGTAAGGTTCTGGTGGACGAAGAGAACGGATTTTTGCAGCTACTTCACCTATTAACTGTTTGTTTACACTTGTTAAAGTTACAATAGGATTAGCTCTTCTTTCTTGTACCGCTTCTACTTTAACTTCGTCAGGTATTTGAAAATGAATGTCGTGAGAAAAACCTAAACTAAGTTCTAAAACTTGACCTTTAGCCTCAGCTCTGTATCCAACACCTACTAATTCTTGCTTTAGAGTAAATCCTTCAGATACTCCAATAACCATGTTATGAATTAATGAACGATATAAACCATGCAAAGACTTTTGTCTTTTTTCTTCGTTTGATCGCTCAACAATAACCTGGTTTTCTTTTACTTCTACTTTGATATCAGTGTCTACTAGTTGCGAAATTTCTCCTTTTGGTCCTTTAACTTTAACCTCGTTCGTTTCGCTAATAGTCACTGTAACTCCGCTGGGTAAATCAATTGGTAATATTCCTATTCGTGACATTTAGAACTCCTCCTTAATTAATGTACATAACATATTACCTCGCCACCAACATTTAGGGTTCGTGCTTCTTTATCTGTAATAACACCTTTCGATGTTGATAAAATAGCTATTCCTAAACCATTAAGTACTCTTGGTATTTCGTTAGTATCTACATATTTTCTTAATCCTGGCTTACTCACTCGTTGTATTGAATGAATAGCTGGTGTTTTAGTTTCTGGGTGATATTTTAATGCTATCTTTATTTTTCCCTGTTTATTGTCATCTTCAAATTTATATGATAAGATGTAACCTTTATCATAAAGTAATTTTGTAATGTCTTTCTTTAAATTTGAAGCAGGGATTTCTACTACCCTATGATTTGCCATCACGGCATTTCTTATACGAGTAAGATAATCTGCTATCGGATCTGTGATCATATCTTTTTCTAATTTTAATTACAATCTACCAACTTGCTTTCTTAACACCAGGTATCAAACCTTTTGATGCCATTTCTCTAAAGGTAATTCTACTTATCCCAAATTGTCTCATATAACCCTTTGGTCTTCCAGTTATTAAACATCTATTATGAAGTCTAATAGGATTAGAATTTTTTGGTAATCTGCTTAATCCAACATAATCACCTTCCGCCTTAAGTTTTGCTCTTTTTTCAGCATACTTATCAACCAACTTTTGACGCCTTACTTCGCGAGCTTTCATTGATTCTTTAGCCATAACGATCTAATTCTTTTTAATGTTTTTAAATGGAATACCAAATCCGCGTAATAAAGCAAATCCTTCTTCATCAGTTTGAGCTGTAGTAACAAATGTTATTTCTAATCCTAAAATTTTGTTGATCTTATCAAGATCAATTTCAGGGAAAATAATTTGTTCCTGTACTCCCATAGTATAGTTACCTCTACCGTCAAATTTAGAACTTACACCGTTGAAGTCACGAATACGAGGAAGTGATATACAAATTAATCTTTCTAAAAATTCGTACATTTTACTTCTGCGTAAAGTTACTTTTACTCCAATTGGCATTCCTTTTCTTAACTTAAAGTTAGATATATCCTTTTTTGAGTATGTTTTAACGGCTTTTTGTCCAACAATAAGCGCTAATTCTTCCTGAGCAGCTTCAATAAGTTTCTTATCGGCAACTGCCTGACCAACACCTTGATTTAGAATTATTTTTTCTAATCTAGGAACTTGCATTACACTTTTGTAATTAAATTCCTTAGTTAGTGCAGGAATTATCTCTTCTTTGTATTTGGTCTGTAAAACAGGCGTATATTCCATTACTTGATTTCCTCTCCTGATTTTTTTGAATATCGCACTAATTTATTTTTCTCATTCAATTTTCTACCAATCCTTGTAGGATTTCCAGTAGAAGGATCAACCACCATCAGATTCGAAATATGAACTGGTGCCTCCTTTTTAACGATACCACCTTGTGGATTAGTCGCGTTAGGCTTAGTGTGTTTTGAAACCATATTAACACCTTCAACAATAGCTTTCTCCTTGTCGTAAATTACTTCAAGGACTTTTCCTTGTTGTCCTTTATTTTCACCTGCATTTACGTAAACAGTATCGCCTTTTTTAATGTGTAATTTCCTTCGCATGCAGCAATTATTTTTAATTATAATACTTCTGGAGCTAATGAGATAATCTTCATGTAATTTTCACGCAATTCTCTTGGTATTGGACCAAAAATACGTGTTCCACGAATTTCACCTGTTGCATTTAACAATACAACTGCATTGTTATCGAAACGAATGTAAGAGCCATCTGGTCGACGAACTTCTTTTCTAGTTCTAACCACAACAGCTCGACTTACTGTTCCTTTTTTAACTTCTCCTGATGGTAAAGCACTTTTAATAGCAACAACTATTTGATCACCAATCGAAGCGTATCTTTTACCAGTACCACCAAGTACACGGATGCACAATACTTCTTTGGCTCCACTGTTATCAGCTACTGTTAGTCTACTTTCTTGTTGTATCATGACTATTTAACTCTTTCAATGATTTCTACTAATCTCCAACATTTATTCTTGCTTAATGGTCTTGTTTCCATAATCTTAACAGTATCTCCAATATTGCAAGTATTCTCCTCATCATGAGCAGTAAATTTATTTCTGCGTTTGATGAATTTACCGTATTTTTCGTGTTTTACTTTTCGTTCAACAGCAATTACAATGGTTTTATCCATTTTGTTGCTAACAACAACACCAATACGCTCTTTTCTCAGTTTCCTTGTTGTTTCCATTTTAAAAAATTAACTGTTTGAGTTTTCGTTTAATTCTCTTTTTCGCAACTCAGTATTCAATCTTGCAATATTCTTGCGTGCTTCTTTAATCTTTAACGGATTATCTAAAGGAGACACAGCATGATTAAGCTTCAGACGAGTTAGATGAGTTTTTTCAGTATCGATTCTCTCCACTAACTCTTTTGTTGACAATTCTTTTATTTCAGAACTTTTCATTTCGTACTAATTTGTTTTTTCAACATAATCTCGTCTAACAACGAATTTTACTGGGATAGGTAATTTCTGTGCAGCAAGTCGCAATGCTTCTTGTGCAACTTTAAATGGAACACCTTCTGCTTCAATAAGAATTCTTCCTGGTTTTACAGGAGCAACAAATCCTTCTGGTGCACCACGACCTTTACCCATACGTACCTCTGCAGGTTTCTTTGTGATTGGTTTATCCGGAAAAATTCTGATCCAAATCTGACCTTCACGTTTCATGTATCTTGTCACAGCTTGTCGTGCTGCTTCAATTTGTCGTCCAGTCATCCAACACTCTTCAAGTGCTTTGATTCCGAAAGAACCGAAAGCAAGCTGATTCCCTCTTTGGGCATTACCTTTCATCTTGCCCTTTTGGACTCTTCTGTATTTAACTTTTTTTGGCTGTAACATTTTTAATAATCTTTAAAATTATCGCCTTATTTTCTTTTTCTCTTATTGAAGCCACCACTCTTGCCTTGATTCCCGTGGTTGCCATGACTTGGTTTTTGATTTTTCGCAGCTCCCAGATTTGGAGATAAATCTCTTTTTCCAAAAACTTCGCCTTTACAAATCCAAACTTTGACTCCCATTAAACCCACTTTGGTTAAAGCTTCACATAATGCGTAATCGATATCGGCACGGAACGTATGTAACGGAGTACGTCCCTCTTTATAAACTTCGGTACGTGCCATTTCAGCACCACCTAAACGTCCAGATATCTGGATTTTGATACCCTCTGCACCCATTCTTATTGTTGATGCGATTGCCATTTTTACAGCTCGACGGTATGACACTTTACCTTCGATTTGACGCGCAATTGCATTACCAACGATAGTAGCATCAAGTTCCGGTCTTTTAACTTCAAATATATTTATTTGAACTTCTTTATGAGTTATTTTCTTTAACTCTTCTTTTAACTTATCTACTTCTTGGCCACCTTTACCAATAATAATTCCTGGACGTGCAGTATTTACAGTAACAGTTATTAGTTTTAAAGTTCTTTCAATAACAATTTTTGAAATACTAGCTTTTGCTAATCGAGCTTCAAGATATTTTCTTATCTTATTATCCTCAACCAGCTTTTCAGCATAATGCCTTCCACCGTACCAATTAGAATCCCAACCTTTAATGATCCCTAATCGATTTGAAATCGGATTTACTTTTTGTCCCATCTATTGTTCTGTTTGAGTATCGTTGTTATTTAAATTATCAAGCACTACAGTTACGTGATTTGATCTTTTTCTGATTCTGTGAGCTCTTCCTTGAGGAGCTGGTTGAATTCTTTTTAACATTCTACCGCCATCAACAAAAACTTCTTTCACGATTAACTTGCTATCTTCAATTCGAACTCCTTCGTTTTTATTTTGCCAATTTGCAATTGCAGAAAGCAATAATTTCTCTAAACGATTTGAAGCTTCTTTCGAATTATATTTTAACATATCAAGAGCACGGTTTACTTCCATTCCTCTAACCATATCCGCAACTAACCTCATTTTTCTTGGTGAAGTAGGGCAATTACGTAACATCGCAAAATATTCACTTTTTTTGCTTTCTTTTACCTGGTTGGCTCTTATTCTTTTTCTTGCACCCATTATAGTCTTATATTTTTATTGTAATATACTATATCGTCGGTTTATTAACCTTTTCTATTACCAGCATGTCCTCTGTAAGTTCTGGTAGGAGCAAATTCACCTAATTTGTGTCCAACCATGTTCTCAGTAACATATACCGGGATAAATTTATTTCCGTTGTGCACGGCAACTGTGTGCCCAACGAAATCCGGAGATATCATTGATCTTCTAGACCAGGTTTTAATTACAGACTTTTTGCCTGCTTCGTTCATGTCAAGAACTCTCTTTTCTAGTTTAAAATCAATAAATGGGCCTTTTTTCAATGATCGACTCATAGCAAACTATTTTATTTCTTACGTTTTTCTACTATATACTTATTAGAAGCTTTTTTCTTAGCTCGTGTTTTGTATCCTTTTGCAGGCATACCGTTTCTTGATCTTGGGTGACCTCCTGAAGATCTTCCTTCACCACCACCCATTGGGTGATCAACTGGATTCATTACAACACCACGAACTCTAGGTCTTCTTCCTAACCATCTATGTCTACCTGCTTTTCCGGAAACTTCTAAACTATGATCAGAATTTCCTACATTACCAATTGTAGCACGACAAGTAGTAAGTACCATTCTCGATTCTCCAGAAGGCAATTTCACAATTGCAAATTTCCCATCGCGAGATGTAAGTTGAGCGTTTGTGCCCGCACTTCTTGCTAATATAGCACCTCTTCCAGGTTGTAATTCAATATTGTGAATGATTGTTCCTAAAGGGATATCTGAAAGGAATAATGTATTTCCAATTTCCGGAGCTACATCTTTACCCGACATAATAGTTTGTCCTACTTGTAATCCGTTTGGAGCAATGATATATTTCTTTTCGCCATCCTTATATACAACTAATGCAATACGAGCAGTTCTATTTGGATCGTACTCAATGCTTTTAACGGTCGCTTCCATCCCATCTTTGTTGCGAAGGAAATCAATCATTCTGTATCTCTTTTTATGACCACCACCAATATATCTCATGGTCATTCTTCCATCGTTATTCCTTCCCCCAGATCTTTTTATCGGAGCTAACAAAGATTTCTCAGGAGTGCTTTTCGTAATTGAATCGAATGCACCGATTATCTTATGTCTTTGTCCTGGTGTAACAGGGTTTAATTTACGTACTGCCATGTCAATTAAATATTGCTATAAAAATCTATTTTTTCACCATCTGCTAAAGTAACGATCGCCTTTTTAAAAGATTTTGATCGTCCTGCAATTACACCTGATTTGGTATAACGAGATTTCTTCTTTCCAAGATATCGCATAGTATTTACTGATTCTACAGAAACACCATACATATCCTCAATTGCTTTTTTTATCTGAAGCTTGTTCGCCTTTGTATCCACTACAAAACCATACCTGTTAAAGTTTTCACCTTGCATGGTCATTTTTTCGGTAACTATTGGCTTTACTAAAATATCCATCGTCTCTATATTTTACTATATTCTAAACATTTTATGCAAAGGCTCGATTGAATTCTCAACAAAGAGTAGAACTGTTGCATTCATTATATCATAAGTGGTTAATTCAGAAATTGTTACCACTTTAACATCTTGTAAATTTCTGGATGACAAATATATATTTTTATTTTGTTCAGATAAAACTAAAAGCATTTTTTTATCTGCAACTTCCAGATTATTTCTAAGTTGTATGAATTCTTGAGTTTTTGGAACTTCGAAATTAAATTCTTCAAGCACTTTAATATTGTCGTTATTTGCTTTATATGCTAAAGCTGATTTACGAGCTAATTGCTTTACTTTTTTATTTAATTTGAAAGAGTAATCTCTTGGTTTTGGACCAAATACTCGTCCTCCTCCTCTAAAAACAGGAGATTTTATGCTACCTGCTCTAGCTGTACCCGTTCCTTTTTGTCTCTTAATTTTTCTAGTACTACCGGCTATTTCTGCTCTTTCTTTCGATTTGTGAGTGCCTTGACGTTTATTTGCTAAATATTGTTTTACATCTAAATAAATAGCATGGTCGTTTGGTTCAATTTTAAAAATTGAATCATTCAAGGTAACCTTTTTCCCGGTGTCTTTTCCTGTTATATTAACTATAGCTAATTCCATTACTTCTGAATAATTAAATATGAACCATTTGCTCCAGGAACTGATCCTTTAACAACTAATAAATTATTCTCTTTTATAACCTTGATAACTTTTAAGTTAAGAACCTTAACTTTTTTATTACCAGTTTGGCCAGCCATTCTCATTCCTTTAAATACTCTTGAAGGATACGAAGATGCTCCTAATGAACCAGGTGCTCTAAGTCTGTTGTGCTGACCATGAGTTTGTCCACCAACTCCGTGAAAACCATGTCGTTTTACAACACCTTGAAAACCTTTTCCTTTAGTATAGCCAGCAACGTCAATCCACATATCTTCATTGAAGATATCGATTGTTACATCTTCACCAACATTGTAGTCTTTTGCGAAATTTTTAAATTCGTGTAAGATTCTACGAGGTGTAGTACCAGCTTTTTTAAAGTGTCCTTTCAAAGGATTGCTAGTGTTTTTTTCCTTTTTTTCATCAAAAGCCAATTGGTATGCGTGATAACCATCATTTTCAGGTGTTCTTACCTGGGTTACAACACATGGCCCAGCCTCAATAACAGTGCATGGAATATTTTTTCCCTCGGCACTGAAGATGGATGTCATTCCAATCTTTTTTCCAATTAATCCTGGCATGTTTTTCTTTTTTTAACTTTAATTACACTTTGATTTCAACTTCAACTCCACTAGGTAATTCCAACTTCATTAAAGCATCAATAGTTTTTGGTGTTGAACTATAGATGTCTAACAATCTTTTATAAGAAGAAAGTTGAAACTGTTCTCTCGATTTTTTATTAACGAAAGGAGAACGTAATACTGTAAATATCCTTTTATGAGTAGGTAGTGGAATTGGACCACTAATTACAGCACCTGTGGATTTAACCGTCTTCACAATTTTCTCTGCAGATTTATCTACAAGATTGTGATCGTAAGATTTTAATTTAATTCTAATCTTCTGGCTCATCTTTATCCTAATTAAACAAATTCACTTTTACCTTTTGCTTTCTCAACTATTTCTTTAGCTATTCCTGCAGGAACTTCCTCGTAATGTGAGAATTCCATTGTAGAAGTAGCTCTTCCCGAACTTAATGTTCTTAATACAGTTACGTAACCGAATTTTTCGGATAGTGGGACTTTCGCTTTAATAACTCTGGCACCACCTTTATTTTCCATACCTTCAATTTTACCTCTGCGTCTGTTAAAGTCGGCTATTATTTCACCCATATATTCTTCGGGTGTCACAACTTCTGCAGTCATGATTGGTTCTAACAGTTTAGGTTGTGCTTTTGCACAGGCATGTTTAAACGCCATCTTTGCAGCTATTTCAAAAGATAATGCATCAGAATCTACTTCATGGTAAGAACCATCAAGTAATGTTACTTTTAAGCTATCCACTTGATATCCTGCTAAAACACCATTATACATAGCTTCTGCAAAACCTTTTTGTACAGATGGAATATATTCTCGAGGAACGTTTCCTCCTTTAACTTTATCAACAAATTGTAATCCAACTTGACCTTCATCAACAGGACCAACCTCTATAACAATGTCGGCAAACTTACCACGACCGCCTGATTGTTTCTTAAAGACTTCACGGTGCTCAACTGTTGCTGTAATTGCTTCTTTATAATTAACCTGAGGTGCGCCTTGATTACATTCTACTTTAAATTCACGTACTAAACGATCTAATAAAATTTCAAGGTGTAATTCTCCCATTCCGCTTATTACGGTTTGACCTGAGTCTTTATCAACCTTAACTGTAAATGTAGGGTCTTCTTCAGCTAATTTATGTAAAGCAATATTTAATTTATCTAAATCTTTTTGTGTTTTTGGTTCAACAGCAATTCCAATAACTGGTGCTGGAAAATCCATCGATTCTAAAATAATCTGATGTTTTTCGTCACATAAAGTATCACCAGTTCTTAAATCCTTAAATCCAACTGCAGCACAAATATCGCCCGCTTCGATAACATCTTTTGGAATCTGCTTGTTTGCGTGCATTTGATATAAACGAGATATTCTTTCTCGTTTACCTGTTCGAGGATTCATTACATAAGAGCCAGATTCAATTTTTCCTGAATATACTCTTATAAATGCTAATCTTCCAACAAATGGATCTGTTGCAATCTTAAATGCCAAAGCAGCTAAAGGCTCATCATTTTCAGGTTTGCGTTCAACTGTTTGGTCGTTTTTAGGATTAATACCACTTACACTTTCAACATCCATAGGACTTGGTAAAAACGCAACAACAGAATCTAATAATCGTTGAACACCTTTATTTTTAAATGCTGATCCACAAAGAACCGGAGTGATTGTCATCTCGATTGTAGCTTTGCGTATAACAGCTATCATTTCTTCTTTTGTAATTGATTCAGGATCTTCGAAGTATCTTTCCATTAAAGCATCATCATGTTCAGCAACTGCTTCAACCAATTTGCCTCTCCACTCATTAGCTTCACCAACCAATTCGGTAGGAATTTCTACTAATTCGTAACGAGTACCCATAGTTTCATCCTCGTGCCAAACAACTGCCTTATTTTCAATTAAGTCGATAACTCCTGAAAATGACTCTTCTGAACCAATCGGTATTTGAATAGGTACAGGATTTGCTCCAAGTTTTTCTTTTATTTGACTAACAACTGAATAGAAGTCGGCACCTGAACGATCCATCTTATTTACGAATGCCATTCTAGGTACGTTGTACTTATCAGCCTGACGCCATACTGTTTCAGATTGAGGTTCAACACCTCCTACAGCACAAAACACTGCGACAGCTCCGTCTAAAACACGCAAAGATCTTTCTACCTCAACGGTAAAATCAACGTGTCCGGGAGTATCAATTATGTTTATTTTGTAATCTTGATCCAGGTACTTCCAATATGTGGTAGTTGCTGCTGAAGTTATCGTAATTCCTCTTTCTTGCTCTTGAACCATCCAGTCCATCGTTGCAGCTCCGTCGTGCACCTCTCCTATACGATGTGTTATACCAGTATAAAACAGAATTCTTTCTGTTGTAGTAGTTTTACCGGCATCAATGTGAGCCATGATTCCGATATTTCTGGTATTTTGCAGCGCTTTACTCATCTCTATTTCTCAACCCTCTTTATCACTATATTATTTAAAATCTAAAATGTGCAAATGCCTTATTTGCATCGGCCATTCTGTGAGTTTCTTCTTTTCTTTTAAAGGCTCCACCCTCTTCGTTATAAGCAGCCATAATTTCTTGTGACAACTTTTCAGCCATATTTTTACCACTACGTTGACGCGCATATTTGATCATATTTCTAATACTGATCGCCGTCTTTCTTTTAGGGTTAACCTCCATTGGAACCTGGAATGTAGCTCCACCAATTCTTCTACTTTTTACTTCAACCATTGGAGTAATATTTTCCAAAGCTTTTTTCCAAATCTCTACAGGAGTCTTTTCAACATCCTTATTTTTTGCAGCTAAAACATCCATTGCATCATAAAAGATCTGATATGCAGTGTTTTTCTTACCATCAATCATAAGATCGTTAACAAATCTAGTTACCAATGTATCTTTGTACTTTGGATCTGGTAAGATTATTCGCTGTTTTGGTTTTGATTTTCTCATCTCTCTTTAAACTCTATGAATTCGTTTATTTTTTTGGTCTCTTAGTTCCGTATTTTGAACGTCTTTGAGTTCTACCTTCAACTCCTGAAGTATCTAAAGCACCTCTAATTAAGTGATATCTAACACCTGGAAGATCTTTTACCCTACCACCTCTAATTAAAACAATTGAGTGTTCTTGTAAATTATGACCTTCTCCTGGAATATAAGCATTCACTTCCTTTCCATTTGTTAACCTTACCCTTGCAACTTTTCTCATTGCTGAATTAGGTTTCTTAGGGGTTGTAGTATATACACGAGTACATACACCTCTCCTTTGAGGACATGCGTCCAAAGCAGGAGCTTTTTTCTTCTCCACAATCTGAGTTCTTCCTTTTCTTACTAACTGCTGTATTGTAGGCATATAGACAACTATTTAAATTAATTTTTTATAAAATCGGTCTGCAAAAGTATTCTTTTTTTTTATAAATACACAATAAATTTCAATTTATTTCGTCTTTTTTAATTGATTTATTGTAATTTGTTTTTCAGTGGATATTATATCAGGAACCTTCTAAATTCACTGATTTTTATTATTTTAACCACCTAAAACTTTGGCTGAAAATGCCGCAAAAATATATTCTTTTTTATAAAATAGCAAGTGAATATACACTTAAATTGAATTTTCTCACTATTTAGAAAGAGTTTTAATATAACAAGGTCTAATTGTACTTTAAATTCATCATTCAAATTTTTATATAATAATATATTATGAGCACTTGCGTGTTAGTAAAAAATTACTATTTTTGAGGCCCATTTATCTATCTTATTATAAATGTTTTGTTTTTAAGAATTTGTGAGAAATAATTATTAATTAAATCATTAAATACATATGAAAGCTTATCAAACAGATAAAATAAGGAATATCGCTTTGGTAGGTAACGGCGGATCTGGTAAGACCACGTTAGCTGAAGCAATGCTTTTTGAAGGAGGTGTTATTGAAAGAAAAGGAACTGTAAACGGAAAAAACACAGTTTCTGACTACAATGATATTGAACATGAAAATTTAAACTCAGTTTTTTCAACTGTATTATATACTGAATTTAATGATCACAAAATTAATATTATAGATACCCCTGGTGCTGATGATTTTTCTGGAGGTGTTATTTCAGCCTTTTCAGCCATTGACATGGCAGTTATGTTAATAAACTCACAAAACGGAGTTGAAGTTGGAACAGAAATATTAAACAGGCGTTGCGAGTCTTATAACAAACCATTGATGCTTGTTTTCAATAAGTTAGATCAAGAAAATGCTAATTTTGAAAAAACATTAGAGTCTGTTAAAACTACTTTTGGGAGTAAAGCCGTATTAGTTCAGTATCCTGTTGCTACAGGCGCTGATTTTAATGCAATCATTGATGTTTTATTAATGAAAATGTACAAGTTCAGTCCTACCGGTGAAAGAGAAATTTTAGATATCCCAGCGGATCAAATAGATACAGCAACAGAGCTTCACAATGCATTAATTGAAGCTGCTGCTGAGAACGATGAACAATTGATGGAGCTTTTCTTTGAAAAAGGGTCCCTTGATGAAAATGAAATGAGAAAAGGCATTAGAGCCGGTATAATTACTCGTGGATTATTCCCAATCTTTTGTACTTCTGCTGAAAAAAGTTATGGAATTAAAAGAGTTCTGGAATTTATAACCAATGTAGCTCCTGCTCCTGATAAAATGCCAGCAAAAGTTACCGTTGATAATAAGACTGTTGAATGTAAAACTGAGGGTGCTTCTAATTTATTTGTTTTTAAAACAACAAATGAATCTCATATTGGTGAAATAACTTATTTTAGAGTTATTTCGGGCAAGGTTTCTGAAGGAATGGATCTTACAAATGTAAACACTGGTGCAAAAGAAAGATTATCTCAAATTTATGCTGTAGCAGGTAAAAACAGAAATAAAGTAACTGAACTTGTTGCCGGTGATATTGGTGCTGCTGTTAAACTAAAAAACACAAAAACAAATCATACTCTTACCAATTCTAAGGATACTGTTAAGTTTCCTCCTATAACTTTCCCTAACTCAAAATTCAGAACTGCTATTAAAGCCGCAAATGAATCGGATGATGAAAAGTTAGGTGAAGCATTAAATAGAATTCATGAAATTGATCCTACGATTGTTATTGAATATTCAAAAGAACTAAAGCAGATTCTTATACATGGTATGGGAGAATATCATCTAAATAACATCGTAAAATGGCATTTGGATAATGTGTATAAAATTGAAACTGAATTCCTTGCTCCTAAAATTCCTTACAGAGAAACAATTACAAAAATAGCAGGTGCAACATATCGACACAAAAAGCAATCTGGAGGATCAGGACAATTTGGTGAAGTTCATATGGTTATTGAACCTTATAAGGAAGACATGCCAGATCCTACTTTTTACAAAATTGACGGTAAAGAATTTAAGGTTTCTGTTAGAAATAAAGAAGAACATCCACTTCCATGGGGAGGTAAATTAGTATATTATAATTGTATTGTTGGTGGTTCGATTGATGCCAGATTTTTACCTGCTATATTAAAAGGTATAATGGAAAAAATGGAAGAAGGTCCACTTACCGGTTCGTATGCTCGTGATATTAGAGTAGCAGTTTATGACGGTAAGATGCACCCTGTTGACTCAAATGAAATTTCATTTAAACTTGCCGGACGTAATGCATTTAGAGCTGCTTTTAAAGAAGCAGGACCAAAAATTATGGAACCTATTTACGATGTTGAAGTTCTTGTTCCATCGGACAGAATGGGTGACGTGATGAGTGATTTGCAAGGAAGAAGAGCCATGATCGAAGGTATGAACAGTGATAAAGGATTTGAAAAACTAAATGCTAAAGTTCCTTTAGCTGAGTTAAACAAATATTCAACTGCTCTGAGTTCGATTACAGGAGGTAGAGCGACGTATACCATGAAGTTTGCAAAATACGAACAAGTTCCAATGGATGTTCAGGATAAACTGATTAAAGCATTCGAAGAGGAAGAAGAAGAAGATTAGTAATCAATTCTATATATAAAAAAAGCTTGATCATATTGATCAGGCTTTTTTTATTGAAATAAATCTTATCTATTTTAACTTATCTGAATAATCTGACCACTCCAAAATTCCTGCTTCCACCAGACTCAGAATCTGCACCTTCTGTTGGTTGGGAATCCGTGGATTTACCTAAGTTTTTATTGTTGTAGTTTACATTATCCCATCCTGTAACTTCCACAACAAAAAAGTAGTTTCCTTCGGGGGCTGGCTTATTACCGTTTTTAGTATCTCCTTTCCATCCTTTCCAATCGCGGATATCTCCTTCATATTCATGTACCACTTGCCCTACTCTATTAAAAATTGTTATTTTAAAACTTCGAATGGATTTAAAATCATCCTTCATAATAAATACATTATTAAAATCATCACCATTCGGAGTAAAAACATTAGGAAATTCAATTTTTGAAGGTTCAACCTTTACGTCAACAAAAATAGAATCTCTGCACCCAGATTCACTTTCGCTGTATAACCTTAATGTATAAGTTTTACCTGAATCAGCGACAGTATAATAATAGGTATGTTCAGGTTCAAAGAGAAAATCTTCAGTTTTTAGGGTATCAATATCATTGTTCCATAATGTATCTCCAAAAAACCACTTGTATTTTTGACCGTTTAAAGATTCATTTTTAAATCGTACCATAAGTGGTGCTGATCCTGTGATGGTTGCATCACCACTTCCGCTATCACCGTCAATACCTGTTTTATCATCAACGACAGTCCATGAAAGATCTGCATCTGTTTCAATAGCTGTATATTCAATATCATCTTCTGCCTGACAACCAAATCGGTCTGTAATTAAAACTGAAAAAATGGTATTCTCTGTAGGAAGCTCTGATTCATTATCAGTTGGATCCTCACCTATGCTAGTAAAAGGACCATTATAACTTCTAAAATCATCTTCCTCGGGATTTGAAGTCCATGTGTATGAACTCAACTTATTTTTTAAGGTATAATAAGTTCCTGTTAAAGGATAATAATAAGTTAAGGGTGTATCAAAATAAGTAGTTGTATAATAATATGGTTCAGTTAATAATGCCAAATAATCACAATCATTATCTGGATGTAAACTAACTTCAACATTTAAATCATCATTATTATATACCCAGACTACATATTCCTGAATGGTATCAGCTTTTGTTAAAACAACCTTGTAACCGCCATCGCTTAAATTTGAAATTGTTGAGCTTGTAGAATCTATGTTAATGGAAAAATCTTTAAGTGCATCCGTAAAATCGTTAGTTACTTCATTAAACTTAAACCATTCAAAATCATAAGCCCCAAATCCTGTTGAGTCGTTAGCTATAAGTTCACCTGCATCGGTTAATTCTGTACAAAAAACAAAAACAAAATCACTATCTGAATATTCAGTAGCTTCTGAGAAATCAGCCGGAGAGGATATTTGCCCCAATACACTCAGGTTTAAAACCAACAGAAAAGATAATAATAAATACTTCAAATTCATCACCATAACAATTTTCACTTCTCTTTAATGCAAACTACAATAATAACAAATCTGCATCAATAAAATTGTATGAGACTTATGTTTTTTACTTTATGTACAGAATAATTTAGCAATTTAATCCCAATAGCATTGATTCTTAAAAAATGTGTATAAATACTTTCCAGCGATCTTGGTTTGGCAGATAATAGAATATATTTTTACAGCTTAAATTTTAAAAATCAGGAATTACAGAAAGGAATTTTTATTGTGTACGATTATTTGAAGGAGTTAAACGAAGCACAAAAAGAGGCGGTAGTAAATTATCAGGGAGCTTCGTTAGTGATTGCTGGAGCAGGATCAGGAAAAACACGTGTATTAACCTATAGAATTACTCACCTACTTGCCAATGGTATTCCTGCCCATAAGATTCTGTCTTTAACATTTACCAATAAGGCAGCAGCTGAAATGAAATCTCGTATTTCAAAAATGGTAGGTGCTGATATTGCCCGCTATTTATGGATGGGAACTTTTCATTCTATTTTTGCAAAAATACTTAGGATGGAAGCCGAACACATGGGATATTCTTCGAATTTCACCATTTACGACACTATCGATTCAAAAAATCTGGTTAAAAAAATAATCAAAGAACTCGGTTTAGATGATAAAACATACAAACCTAACGAAATATATGGCAGAATATCAAGTGCCAAAAATAACTTAATAACAGCCAAAGCATATAGTAGTAATCAACAAATAATTATACAAGACCAAAAAAGCAAGCCTCCACGACCACGAATGGCAGAAATATACATGATGTATGCTAATCGTTGTAAGAAAGCTGATGCCATGGATTTTGACGATTTGCTTTTAAATACAAACATTCTATTTAGAGATAATCCTGAAGTACTTGAAAAATACCAGGATAAATTCAAATATATTCTTGTTGATGAGTACCAGGATACAAATTTTGCACAATATCTTATCATTAATAAGCTAAGTGCTAAAAATAAAAATATCTGTGTTGTAGGTGACGATGCACAAAGTATTTACGGATTTCGTGGTGCTAAAATTGAAAATATTCTCAATTTCAAGAATGACTACCCGGGTTATCAGCTTTATAAGCTTGAGCAAAATTACAGATCAACAAAAATGATTGTTGAAGCTGCCAATAGCTTAATTAAGAAAAACAAGGAGCAGATCCCTAAAAAAGTTTATTCTAAAAATGCTGATGGTGAAAAGATTAAGGTTCTTGAAACAGAAACTGATAAAGATGAAGCTTTTACAACCGCTCGTATAATTCAGGATATCATGCTTGAACGAGATTACGAATACAAAGATTTTGCAATACTTTACCGGACAAATGCACAATCGAGGAGTTTTGAAGAAGCTTTGCGCCGTTTTAATATTCCATATAAAGTTTATGGAAGTATATCTTTTTATCAGCGTAAGGAAATAAAAGATATTCTGGCCTATTTCCGGTTGGCAATTAATCAAAAAGACGACGAAGCTTTATTAAGAATTATCAACTATCCTATTCGCGGAATTGGTCAAACTACTGTTTCGAAAATTGAAGATTATGCAAACAATCAAAATAAAAACATTTGGGATGTACTTTTAGAGATCGACAAAATACAAACAGGTCTAAATTCAGGAACAATTGCCAAATTAGTTAAGTTTAGAGAATTAATCCAAGGTTTTACTGAGGACATAAAAAGTCTTGATGCCTATGATGCTGCCATGGATATTGCAAAGGAATCGGGCATTTTAAAAGACCTACATAATCCTGAATCGCACGAAGAACAGACAAAATATGAAAATGTTGAAGAATTACTAAACGGGATCAAGGAATTTGTTGACGACAATAATGATCCTGAGTTTTTTCCTTCGCTCGATAAGTTTATGGAAAATGTTGCATTACTCACAAATCAGGATAATGAAAAAAGTGAGGATTTGAATACCGTTACCATAATGACTATACACGCAGCTAAGGGTCTTGAGTTCAAACATGTATTTTTGGTAGGATTAGAGGAAGATCTTTTTCCTTCGCCAATGTCTTCAGGCACACAAAAAGAACTTGAAGAAGAACGACGTTTGTTTTATGTTGCACTTACCAGAGCAGAGGAATCAGCAACCATAAGTTTTGCAAAAGAAAGATATAAATGGGGTGTACCAACGAGCTGCCGTCCCAGCAGATTTATTA
>KB225036.1_pt60 | contig 26437 bp, 24 predicted proteins | sample 524768 | NCBI WGS metagenome assembly AMQJ01 (sample SAMN00998488, study PRJNA167727) | sediment metagenome | isolation source: subsurface aquifer sediment | place: USA: Rifle, Colorado | collected Aug-2009
GACTAAAGATAACTACAGACTTGATAATAATGAACCAATAAAAATTAGGTTAACTTCTCCAAATATAGAAGGAGTAGTACTAACTGGTTCAGGTTTTATAGTGTGCGACAGCCTTTCAGCTGATTATTTTAGTGCTGAGCTAACTGGATCAGGGAAAATTGAGTTCCTTAATATAGATGTCACCGAAGCTGATTCTGAAATATCAGGCTCAGGTGATATTACTCTCTCCGGTTCAGTCAATAGCTCTGATTTGCTTATTACTGGATCTGGTAATATCAAAACACTCGACTTATATCAAAAGTATTGTGAAGCTACAATTACTGGGTCAGGAAATATTTATACAAATGTTGAAGATCACTTAAAAGCAGTAATTACAGGATCAGGAAATATATATTACACTGGCAATCCTATTATTGATAAAACCATAACAGGCACAGGTTCTGTTAAGAGATATTAAATTTATAATTAAAAACTAAAAAGAGAGAGCAAATTTCAGGCTCTCTCTTTTTATACATTTAGAATTTCACCTTCCGATTTGGCTATAACCACAGCTCCACAACTATCACTCCATACATTGGTTGCTGTTCTGAACATGTCTAGAATTCTATCCACAGGGAGTATTAAAGCCATCATTTCAATTGGTAAACCAAGTACTTCTAATATGATAGTAATAATAACCAAACTTGCCATAGGAACAGCAGCTGTACCTATACTTGATAACACTGCTATTATTAATACAGTTAATTGTTCCTTAAAACCCATTTCTACTCCCTTTGCTTGAGCTATAAACATAACCACAGCTGCAATATAAATGGCGGTGCCATCCATATTAACGGTAGCGCCAATGGGTAACGTGAAGTTTGTAATTTTATGTGAGACACCTGATTTTTCATTTGTTTCTTTCATATTTAGAGGTAATGCAGCAGCAGATGATGCTGTAGAAAATGCAGTAATGAGTGTAGTTTTTACATTGTTGAAATGTTTATAAGGTTTTGCTTTACCAATAAAACGGGTAATTAATGGTAAGCTTATTAACGCATGTATTAATATTGCTGCGATAACAGTGATCATAAATGAACCAAGCTTTACAATCATATTACCAAAGTCATTCTGTTCTGCTACAACTTTTACTATTAATCCAAAGATTCCAAAAGGAGCAAGCTTGATAATAAGCATTGTCATTTTCATAAACAATTCAAAGAATGCATTAAAAAAATCAGAAAGGATTGTTTTGTTCTTATTATCTACCTTACTTATAAAAACCCCAACAATAATAGCAAAGAATATAACCGATAAGAATTCATTACTTGCCATAGACTTAAAAATATTCTGAGGAACGATCTGAATCAACATATCTGAGATACTTTGTCTTTTAAAATCCAGTGATTCATTAACCGTAATACTTGAAATATCCATTCCTACACCCGGTTTAATTAAATCTACTAATAGTAATCCCACTGATATTGCAAGAATAGTGGTCATTAGATAATATCCTAAAGTTTTTATACCAAGTCTTCCAAAGTTTCCTTCACTTCCAATATTTGAAATCCCCGAAACAATTGAGCTTAATATTAATGGAATGACAATCATTTTAAGCATGCGTAGAAATATATCACCCATCCACGATACATAGTTAACTTGATCCTTAAAAAAAATTCCAAATACAATTGCAATGATAAATGCAATTAATATTTGCCAGTGTAATGCAACTTTTTTCATTCTTGCTTATTTAATATATGAGTGCTAATGTAATAAATAGCACAAAAATTTGATTGAAAAATGGGAGTTAAGTTTAATTTAAACACAAAAATTCCTATAAAAAATACTTATCGACATTTAATTATTGGTTTGGTAAGCTACACAAGTTTTTAAATATGCAATTCTCAGAGAGATAAGTTTTGAAATAAAAACTGAGTATTTTATTTAATACAAAGTTGCTATTTACTAAAAGAATTCAATTGTATACATTAAAAAGAATTGATTAAATTTACATATGTAATTTATATATTAGATTTACAAATGTTTATATGATAAAATTTAATTTAGTTTACATATGTAGCGATGTTTTATTGATTTAATTAATGACTTATGTAAAAAGTTACAATCTGTAACCGAATACCTATTCTTAATATATATATTTATCATAATATCAGTATATTATATACTTTTACTTAATAATACATTTAAATTATATGCTATTTTTAATCATATATGAAGATATTAAGCGAAACTTAATAGTATATTATGCATTATACCAGTACATTATACTATATTCATAAAGTATTACTAAATTTAATACTATATTTCGTGAAATGTTTGGAAATACAGGCTATTAACATGTAATACTCATTACCTAATAACAGATCCAGTACCTATATATAGTATATGTTATGAAAAATGAATTAAAATAGCATAGATTTATTAATAACTGTTTTTAACTAAACTTCACCTTTTTTTATCCTTAATTTATTCACAGTTGTAAACAAAATAAATCATTCATAATATTACATGTGTAAACTATATTTGTATTACATTTGTAATTATTATTGTTTACAAATATGAAAGACCGAATAATTCAATTTTTAAGCGAAAACAATTTAACATCAACAAAATTTGCTGATAGTATTGGGGTTCAAAGATCAAGTATTTCTCATGTTTTATCTGGCCGTAATAAACCAAGCTTTGATTTTATTGAGAAAATGCTTTTAGCCTACCCTGATTTAAATGCCCAATGGTTAATTACCGGAAAAGGAAATATGTTAAAAAATCAGCTTACCTTATTTAATACAGAAGATGAAATTAAATTTGGAGATTTAACTTCCCGAGAATCGAATATTCAAAACCCACCTGGTAAAGAGGTAAATAAAATTAATTCAGAACAAGATAAGGAAGGATTTATAGATCAGAAGATCACTATTAAAGAGGGTTTAAATGGTATTGAGCGGATTGTGATTTTTTATACTAATGGATATTTTAAAGAATATAAACCAGAATAAAAATTCAGCATTCTGTATTATCTTTGTAAAAAAACTTATGTATAAAAATTTTATTCGCCCCCTTTTATTTTTATTACAACCAGAAACTGTTCATCACATTATCATTAATTTTCTTAAAATTGGTTTTAAAATACCAGGTATAGCTTACTTGGTTAGAAAATCTTTTACTCTTAAAAATATCAGCCTAAAAACCACTTTTTTGGGGATGGAATTTGATAACCCTGTTGGGTTTGCCGCCGGTTTTGATAAAAATGCTGAGGTTTACAAACAATTTTCGAATTTTGGTTTCTCTTTTATTGAAATAGGCACAGTTACACCTAAGGCACAACCAGGAAACCCTAAACCTAGATCATTTCGAGTTCCAAAAGATAAAGGTCTTATTAACCGTATGGGATTTAATAATAAGGGTGTAGATTATGCAGTTAATCAATTAAAAAACAATAACCATAAGGTTATTATTGGAGGAAACATTGGTAAAAATTCAAATACACCAAATGAAGAGGCTCTAAACGATTATATTACTTGTTTCGAGAAGCTATACAATTATGTTGATTACTTTGTAGTAAATTTAAGTTGCCCTAATATTAAAGATTTAAGGAAGTTGCAGGATAAGGATTCGACTATTACGATCCTGAATAAATTAACCGAATTACGTAGATTAAAATCGCCATATAAACCTGTTTTACTAAAGATATCTCCCGATCTCACAAACGACCAGCTTGATGATGTTATCGAAACCTTTAATATTACAGGTATTGATGGCGTTGTTGCAACGAATACTACTGTTTCAAGAGATGGTTTATTGACAGATAAAAAAAGGCTCGAAGAAATTGCAAATGGAGGATTAAGCGGGAAACCTCTGAATAAACGTTCTACGGAGATTATTAAATATTTAACCGAAAAATCAAAAGGAACAATACCAATAATTGGTGTTGGCGGAATTATGACAGTTAGTGATGCAATTGAAAAGTTGAACGCAGGAGCAACTTTAATTCAAATTTATACAGGATTTATTTATGAAGGACCTGCATTTGTTAAACGAATAAATAAAGCTTTAATAAAGCAACGCAAATAACATTAAAACAATTAATTAAATAAAAAGGAGAAGTAAAATACTTCTCCTTTTTTTATTTTATATAAGTGTAATTAACCAAAAAGTTAAGGCTCCACTTAAATATCCTAAAAGTGCCAACCAACTGATATGTTTAATATACCAGAAAAAATCTATTTTTTCAAGTCCCATTGCTGCAACACCAGCAGCTGAACCAATAATCAATACACTTCCTCCAGTTCCAGCACAATAAGCTAAAAATGACCAGAAATCGCCGTTTTGTACAAAGAAAGAAGCATATCCAATTGCATCAGGATTTGCAACATCATACATCCCTATAGAGGCTGCTACAAGCGGAACGTTATCAATTACAGATGAAATTAATCCTATAAATACATTTATTACATAAATGTTGCCTATTTTATCTGCTAACCAAACTGAGAGCACATCTAAATGTCCAGCACTTTGAAGTGCGGCTACTCCACTTAAAATACCCAAAAAGAATAATATAGTAGGTGTATCGACCTCTTTTAAAATCCTATTTACATTTAATTTTCTTAAATCTTTTTTTCCATTAAAATGAAACCTCAAGTCAGTATAAAACCATAAAAATCCTAATCCTAATAGCATTCCCATGTAAGGTGGAAGGTGAGTATAAGTTTTAAAAACAGGTACTGAAATTAATGCAAAAACTCCAGCAATTAAGATGGTAACCTGATCTCTATATGGAACAAACTCCCGCATCTCATTTTCTTTAAGACTTGGATGTTTTATTTTTCCTTTTATAAAAAATGATAAAATAGTTAATGGAACAACCATACTTACTAAACTTGGAATAAAAATAGTTTTAATAATACTTACTGCAGTTATTTGTCCACCAATCCACAACATAATTGTAGTCACATCACCAATAGGAGACCATGCACCACCTGAATTTGCCGATATTACAATTAATCCTGCAAATAACCACCTATCATGTGTATCTCTAGAAAGTTTACGCATTAATGCAACCATTACAATAGTTGTTGTGAGGTTATCTAAAATTGCGGATAAGAAAAATGTTAAAAAGCTAATTAACCAAAGAAGTTTGATCTTTTTTGTTGTTCTGATCTTGTCTGTTAGAATTCTAAATCCCTGATAACTATCAATTACTTCCACAATAGTCATCGCACCAAGTAAAAACAAAATAATTCCAGCAATTTCAGAAATATGTTCAGGCAATTGATGATGAGCAATAAACTCACGAACTGTCTCAGTGTTTAAAGGATTAATTAATTGACTTGAAAATTCATTCCAGCTTCTGCTAAGCCCCAATGATAATATTTCTTTTCCACCTAAAATGTATGCAGTCCATGTTAATACTCCTAATAATAATGCCGATGCAGCTTTATTAATCTTTATTTTATGTTCAAAGATAATCAGAGTATAACCTACCGTAAAAATGAATAACATTAATATAAACATGATAATTATGGTTTAATTTTTTTTAAAAACGTGCAAAAGTAAGTTATTAAAAGATCAATTCGATATAAACACAGCGAAATATTTATATATTTAGAGTGATATATGTCAATAGGGTTTTAGGCAGCTAAATAAAAAAGAGAAGCTCTGAAAGCTTCTCTCTTAGTGACCCAACTGGGACTCGAACCCAGGACCCCATCCTTAAAAGGGATGTGCTCTACCAGCTGAGCTATTGAGTCAATTGGATTGCAAAAATAAAACCTTTTTCTTTAAATCAAAAGATTTCAAAATAAAATATAAAAATAAAATTCAAATTCACTGATTAGCAATGAATTCAATTCAAATTAATATTGGATCTAACGTAACATTGTTTAAAATAAAAACTATCACTAGCAAAATATTAGTCAATTCAATCCTAAAATTTATCAAAAAGAAAAATTCTTGGTATAATTGTATCAGTTAAATTAACCGATTATTGACTGTTTTTTATGATTAATCAAATACATTCATCTTATAATCAATAAAATAAAATGTACACTTCTGAAACAAAAATTAGGGTTCGTTATGGAGAAACTGATAAAATGGGATATGTATATTATGGGGTATATCCTTTATATTATGAAGTAGGCCGAACAGAGCTAATGAGAAATTTTAATTATGCCTATAAAAAAATAGAAGATATGGGCATTATCCTACCCGTTAAGTCCCTAGAAGTAAAGTATCATAAGGCGGCCGTATACGATGATCTGTTAACTATCAGAACTACTATAAAAGAAATGCCCGGTATTCGAATTACTTTCTATTATGAAGTTTTAAACGAAAATAATGAATTGTTAAACGAAGGAACTACCATGCTAATTTTTGTTGATGAGAAATCCAGAAGACCTCGCAAAGCACCAGAAGAGCTTATTGAACAACTAAAACCATATTTTAATAAATAGTTTTCAAATTAATTTAAAGAGGGTAGAAAGATAAATATTTGCCACAAAGGCACTAAATCACAAAGGTTCACAAAATCATAACGTGCAGACTATTTAATTTTTGTGACTCTTTGAGCCTTCGTTCCGATAAATATCGGGATAGTGGCTAATTTTCATTTCTTAATCTTGCTACACCCCCTTTTTCATGATTAACTCTTTATCCTTCAACAATTTTTTCATGATTCTTGTAATGATTAAAAATCTGAATCGTCTTGTTTATGAATTGAGCTCATTTAAACAAAACATTTGTAGAATTTAAACAAAAAAATCATGAAAAAGATAATAACAATAGTAGTTTTAGCAGCATTCCCATTCTTATTGAGTGCACAAGATTTTGTTGACAATATGATTGCCAAATATCAAGGAGAAAAAGGTTTTACAACAGTAGTAATAAATAGTGCTCTGTTTGATATTGCAGCTGCAATTGATGATGATGAAGATCTTCAGAAAATGAAAGGAATGATTGATAACATTAGAATTATTGCCATGGACGATCATTTCAGTTCAGATTTAAATTTCTTTAATGAAATGAAATCACAGGTTGACACAAAAGCATATGTAGAACTAATGACTGTAAAAGAACATAATAACGATGTTGTTTTTTACGTGAAATATGCTGGAAATGAAATTGAAGAGTTATTGCTGGTTGCCGGAGGTAATGATGAAAATGCGATGATAAGCATCAAAGGAAAAATAAATTTAAAACAATTAGCATCTTTATCAAATTCAGTTCATATATCAGGGTTTGAGTATTTAGACGAATTAGAAAATCATTAAGAAAGGGGGAGAAAAATCTCCCTTTCTCAAAATTAATTTGTAATTTTCATGGTCTTGAATTGTTGATAAATGACTGCTGAAGCTTTTAAAGAAAACATATTACCATTAAATAGAAAACTCCTGGGTTTCGCAAATCGATTTATGCAGGATTTTGACGATGCTAAGGATATTGTGCAGGAGATTTACATTAAGCTATGGAATATGAGAACAGAGTTGGATAAATACAACAGTGTTGAAGCTTTGGCAATGCGAATGACGAGGAACCTGTGTTTAGATAAAATAAAACTTAATAAAACGATTCCTTTAAATGGTTCAATCAAAGAAGAATCATTTAATGAAACCGATAGCAAAGAAAAAGAAGTTGAAATAAAACTTGCTGTATTACGTGCTAAAAAAGCCATTGATCATTTAGAAGAACCACAAAAAACAATTATGCAATTGCGTGATATTGAAGGTTATGATTATGATGAAATAGCACAAATATTAAATATGAATGTGAATACAATACGTGTTAGCTTATCAAGAGCAAGAAAAAAGGTAAGAGACTATTTAATTGAAAAATATTATAAACATGGATCTGAAAAAAATAAAAACTCTGTTAGAGAATTATTATAACGGAGATACTACAAAAGAAGAGGAAATAATTCTTCGCGAATATTTGAGCAATGAGAATATTGATAATGAACTCATTGCAGATAAAGATATTTTCTTATTTCAGATTCACCAAAATATGGAATTGAATAATACTCCTGATATTTCGGAGGAGATATGGAACTCTCTAAACAGGAATAATACTGGAGCTAAGAAGGAAAACAAGAATTTTGGTTATATCTATTTGAAAATCGCTGCAAGCATTATTATTCTTGTAGGTTCGTATTTTATTTTAAAAACTCAGGTATTTAATCCCGAACAAGAAACGTATTTTACCGACACGTATGATAATCCTGAAATAGCATATCAGCAAGCAAAAGAAACCCTTTTATACGTTTCAGCCTTGCTGAATAATGGCACGAGTCACTTAGAACCTATTCAAAAAATAAATGAAAGCACACAAAACTTAAAAAAATTGTCGAGCTTTAACTATGGTTTAAATGAACTTAGTCCAATTAATACCTATGATCTTGCAAATAAATATTTTAAACAATAAAACCATGAGAAAAATAGTATTTAGCTTATTTGTACTTCTATTCCCTTTAATCACATTGGCTCAAAGAACGCCCGTTGATGAGCTATTTGATAAATATAGCGGGAAAGAAGGATTTACTTCTGTTTATATTACAAGCTATATGTTTAGCATGTTTTCAAATTTAGAAACAGATGATCCTGAATTCGATGCCCTGGTTAAGAATCTAAAAGGGATTAAAATTCTAGCTACCGACGATTCCTATAGTGGAAGTGCCAATTTTTACAAAGAAATAATTGACAAGTTACCCATGTCTGTTTATAAAGAACTAATGGTAATAAAAGAAAAGGATCAGGATGTTAAATTTCTTATCAATGAGAAAGACGGGAAAATCATAGAACTTTTATTGATTGCTGGGGGTAAAGATGATAATGCTTTAATAAGCATACAAGGGAATATCGACCTAAAAACCATTTCGAAATTATCAAAATCGATGCAAATTGATGGTTTAGAGCATCTTAAAGAAATTGATAAAAATAAATAACTTTTTATGAAATAAGCATAAGTAAAATAAACACATGAAACCCTCATGAGCAAAAGCTCACAAAAGGAGATGAATAAATTTTGAGGGTTCCATGGTAATTGAAGTACTAAAGTAAAAATTGGCAATTATATTTACTTGAATAACAGAAGTATAACATAAATATAAACATAAATATAAACTAATGAAAAAACTCACAATTTTTATATTGGCAGTTCTTCTTATTTTCAATTATTCATGTATTACAGATCAGAATAAATATAAGGAAACAGACATTTTTGAAGATTATGAAACCGAGAACGGATTTACTGTATTGCATATTCCGCCTGTTTTATTTAAAATAGTGATATCTGCTTCAGAAGAATCAGACCTAAGCTCAAAAGAACTTACAGATAAAATTGAACTTATTAAACTTATGTTCTTTGAAGAAAAGGGAAATACAATGAAAATGAAAGATATCAAAGATTCAATGAATGCTAAGGTATCTGATTTCAACTATAATCTGTTAACCCGAATTGCTGAGAAAAACAACGACATATCTATTTATGTTATTGATATTGATAAAGTCATTCATGAAGTTTTAATTACAATTGCTTCGGAAAATAGTTATGTTGGTATAAATTTGATTGGAAATTTTACACAAGATGAAATTATGAAAGTTTATAAGGCGATTAACATGCAAAAAATTCAGAACTTCGACAAAAACTAATTCCTTATTCTAACAAAAAAGATAGAGCGGATTTGACTTCTCGCTCTTTTTTTGTTTTGGCACGATACTTGAATAATCAAATTCTGTAAACAATATAAATATAAATGCGTATATGTTTTTGTAAAAAACTGAAATTAAATGAAACCATTTTACATTTTTTAACATCTATTCTATGAATTTATTAATTGAATTTTCTAATACTAACCAAAACTATAAACGATGAGAAACATGAAAAAACTAATTACAATGATGCTTATGATGGCATCAGTATTTTTCTTTGCTTGTTCTGAAGATGAAGATAAAAAGTTATCACCGGAAGAAGCTAAAGCAGAACTAAACAGCATGACTGATGATATGTCTGTAAAGTTAGATGAAATGAAAAATGCAGAAGGATTTAAGGCTATTGAAGCTTTGAATAATATGCCAGATCCTTTTGTTGAAACAATGTCATCAGGAAAAACTACAATTATCCAAAACATAAAAAAGTATACTTTGCCTTTATTTGATAAAACAAAAGTAAAAAGTATAGAAGGAAATTTTGATTTTGAGTATTGGTGGGGAACATACACCTGGGATCAAGAACATCAAATGTGGACAGTGGTTTTCGACGATCCAGCAGTTACCACTGACGATAAGATTGTTATTATTTTCCCTGCTGATGAAGCAAATATGAATAATAATAATGCAACAATTACTATTCTAGCCTATGAAGAAGTTGAGTTATCTGTTGATGGTTATTACTACTACGAACCTATAGATATTGAGGCTAACATAGTTGTTGATGGAATAGAACTTGTTGGTATTGATTTTGCAGCTAATTGGGGCTCTCAAGGAGAGCTTGAAATGCTTGATGTTGAAGTATTTGTTCTTCCATTCACATTCTCTATTAATTTTAATATTGCTTCCGTTTCTGGTGATATAGACTTTGAAATTCTATATAACTCTGAATCTTTATTTTCTATTGGATTAGATGCAACTTTTGCTGATGCCACAATGGAAATGCCAATTAATATTCATGGATATATTCAATATTTAAGTGTTAAATTTGATATAGATATTGATGTTCAAAACATTACTGATCTGGTTGCTCAAGTTCAAGCCAATCCGACGATGTATACACAAGAACAAATGCTTGAAATGTTGAACAACGAAATTGATGCGGTAGTTCTGGTTAATGGTGTTAAAGCAGCAGATATTGAAATGGAAATAGATGCATTAACGGATGAACCATACCCTGTATTTGTATATACTGATGGAACTTCTGAACCAGCTCAACCTTACCTGGAAGAATTCGTACTTAGTTTAGAAGATTTTTTTGATTTCATGGACTCTATTTACGGTTAAGATAATTATATAAAAAAAAGGGCTTTTTTCAAAGCCCTTTTTTTATGCTTTTTTTAATTCCAAAACAGTAATCTCAGGTGCCATTCCTATACGACCTGGAAAACCAATATATCCAAAACCCCGATTAACATATAAATATTGATTATCTTCTTTGTATAAACCCGCCCAACGTGGGTATTTATATTTTACGGGACTCCATTTTATATTCCCAATTTCAATTCCAAACTGCATTCCATGTGTATGACCCGATAAGGTTAAATCAATATCTGTCCTATGAATAACTTCTGCATCCCAATGTGAAGGATCGTGCGACATTAGTATTTTAAAGGGCAAATCAGCAGAACCATTCATTGCTAAAGAAAGGTTCCCATATTGAGGGAAAGGGGGTAATCCCCAATTTTCGACACCAATTAATGCAATATTAGATCCATTGAATTGAATTTCCTCAGATTCGTTTAAAAGTAATCGAAAGCCAATGTCGGCATGTGCTTGTTTCAGATTGTTAAGATTTTTGGCCTTTTCAGCTTCATTTTTCCAATCAAAGTAATCTCCATAATCATGATTACCCAAAATAGAGAACTTGCCGTATTTTGCCTTTAATTTGCTTAATATTGGAATCCAGCCATTTAATTCTTCAGCAAAGTTGTTTACCAGGTCGCCAGTAAATAAAATAACATCCGGATTTTGCTCATTTACCAAATCAATAGCACTCTTAACCTGATTTTCATGACCCAGAAAGCTACCAATATGAATATCCGATATTTGAACTATTTTAAAACCATTGAAATCTGCGGGTAAATTCTGAAACGATAGCTTTTCATTTTCTATTCTAAAGTTGAACCTTCCTTTTGCCATTCCATAAAGAATTGATGTAAAAGGAATAGCAGCTGCAACCAACCCAATTTGAGTCATAAATTTCCCTCTTGATATGCTTTGAACATTTTTTACCAGGTCATTAGAATGATTGCTTGTTAATTTACTTATTAACCATTTTCCTAGATAAACAACATCATCGGTTAAATGAAAAACAATAAATACCAATTTTGGAATATAAAACAAAATAAATAATCCGGCTAATAAAAAGAAATTTTTAAATATTCTGGGTTCCCTTTCGAAAGGGAGAAGTGTCCTGAAATATAGCAAGAACGAAATGATTAAAACTGGTATCATCCAGTAAAATAAATAAATGATATATCTCAATCCATTTGATCCTAATGTTGAAACCAATAGTTTTATTCCCTTAAATGAGTATAAATCAACAAGCAAAATAAAAGTGAAAATAAAAACGAATATCATAATAAACCTTTCTTTCATGTTTTATAATTTTTCTCCAAAAATCTAAAATTCTTTGAATAATAAACATCTTTTTACAGCGAATACAACAAATATAGGAATGAATGTGTTAATTTTATAAAGCATTACATTTCTTTCTTTACACAAACAGAAACTCAAATGAATTGTTTAAATTTAGTAATAAAATTCATTTTGTTAAACTATAAGTTTATTTATGATTGATAAAGAATTAATAATTAAAGAATTAAGATACAAAACTTCGAGAAGTAGCGGGAGTGGAGGACAAAATGTAAATAAAGTATCTACGAAAGTTGAACTTCGTTTTGATATTGATAATACTTCATTATTAACTGATACAGAAAAAGATACAATAAAGCTTAAATTAAAAAACAGAATATCATCGGAAAATATTTTAATTATCACTTCCGATTCAGAAAGAACACAGTTGAGAAATAAAAAGAAAGTAATTGAACTGTTTTTAGAATTATTAGAAAAGGCGCTAAAGAAACCCAAAAAGCGACTAAAAACGAAGCCTACCAGAACATCAAAGGAGAATCGATTAAAGGAAAAGAAGATTAAATCGGAGATAAAACAATCAAGAAAAATAAATGAAGATTGAGCGAGAAACGGGTTTCGAACCCGCGACCTTCAGCTTGGGAAGCTGACGCTCTACCTACTGAGCTATTCTCGCATTCGATAAAATTATTAAAAACTTTGAAATATTATTTAAAAAACAACTATTTTTTTAACTTATCAATATCATTTTTCATTTCCTGAATCATGCTATACAACTTATTCGGATTAAAATCGCTTGGTTCTGGTAAATCAAAACTTATAAAACCTAATGCTTTCCAAATTTCGTGTATTTCTTCAACCTTAATAGTGTATGGAGAATAATCTGGATTATCCGATTTTAGTACAATCTCTCCCGATTCATTCACTTTATTGTACAGACGCTTATAAACGATTCCTTCATCTTTTGAAATCAAGATATAAGGCTTTCCATCATAAATTTCTTCCCAATTACCCAAATATTCACAAATTATATATGATCCGGACTTAATTGGTTCCATACTATCTCCTTTAATCTGAAAAACTCTATACGTTCTTTCCTTACTAAGCTCAACCAGCGGAAGCGAAAAATGCGGTAGTTCACTTATATAATCAGGATCAGCATATCCGTTGGTATAACCTGCCGAAGCATGCACAGGAACAGTTGTTATTAACTCTTTATCATTCTGATCAACAATAGTGCTTATCACACGCAGATTGTCTCCTCTAATAAAATCTGTTATTGGCTCATAGGATGATTCTGAAAGTTTCAATTTGATGATATCATCAATAGAAATACTAAAGAAGTATGCAATATCCTGAAGCACAGACAATTTTGGAACTGCCCTGTTTTCTTCGTATGAACCAATCATTGCTCGATTTACACCAATATTTTTGGCTAATTCTTCCTGTGTTAAACCTTTTGTCTTTCTCAGGTACTTAATATTATCACCAATTAATTCCATAGCAGTAATTTTTAAAAACAATGCTAATATAATAAAATTACTAAATATTTTAGTTAATATGCAAATTAATTTAGTATATTTGCTAATATTATTTGCATTACAATCAGAAATGAAACAAGAAAGTATTGATAAACTAAAAATATTAGCAAGTGCTGCCAGGTACGATGTTTCTTGTGCATCAAGTGGAAGTAACCGGCCAAATACTGGCAAAGGTCTTGGAAATGCAGCTCCCTGGGGAATTTGTCATAGTTTTACTGAAGATGGCCGGTGTATTTCATTAATGAAATTGATGTTGACGAATCATTGCATTTACGACTGTGCATATTGTGCAAACAGAAAAAGTAACGATATTCCGCGTACAACGTTTACTGTTGATGAAGTAGTTGATTTAACCATCGAGTTTTACCGACGAAATTATATTGAAGGTTTATTTTTAAGTTCAGGGATAATAAAAAATCCCGATTATACCATGGAACGAATGGTCTGGGTCGCCAAAGACCTTAGGGTGAATCAAAATTACAATGGTTATATTCATTTAAAATCAATTCCGGGAGCAAGCGATCAGTTGCAGCAATTGGCAGGTTTATATGCCGATCGTTTAAGCGTAAACATTGAAATTGCCACAGAAAACAATTTAAAAATGCTGGCTCCGGACAAGAATTATAAAAGTATTCTAAATCCTATGAATACGATAAAGAATAAAATTATTGAGAATAAAGAAGAAAGAAGTAAATTCAGGCATGCACCACGTTTTACACCTGCTGGTCAAAGCACTCAACTTATTATTGGTGCAACACCTGATAATGATAAACATATCTTAAATCTGGCAGGTAATTTATATAATTCCAAAAACCTGAAAAGGGTCTATTATTCAGGATTTATACCAGTAAACAGCTACGACAAGCGGTTGCCGGCTATTATCGAGCCTCCTTTAAAACGTGAAAACAGATTATATCAAGCAGATTGGCTATTCAGGTTTTATCATTTTACCATAGATGAAATTGTGAATGATGATCATCCCGATCTTGATTTGGAGATTGATCCTAAACTGAGTTACGCTTTGCGTAATCCATGGTTATTTCCTGTGGATATTAATAAAGCAAGCTATGAAACCATTTTAAGAGTTCCGGGAATTGGGGTTTTGTCGGCAAAAAAGATAATTCTAGGAAGAAGATATAACAAATTAAACCAATCGCATCTTAAAAAAATAGGAGTTGTTCTAAAACGAGCAAAATATTTTATTACTTGTAATGAGTTAAAAACGCCTACAATTCATGAGATTCAGCCTAAAAATTTTAAAAAGATGCTTTTAAGTGAGAATAAACCTGTAAAACAATATCATAAATCATTGTATAAACAATTAAGCTTATTCCCTATAAATTAAAACCTTAAATCATGGACTTATTTATATATGATCAAACATTTGAAGGATTACTAACAGCAATACAGGATGCTTTTGACTTAAATATTGAACCTGATAAAATACTCAGCACAAAAGCATTTCAGGATGATTTGTTTGCCATAAAGTATTACATAACAACTGATCCGGATAAATTCGAAAAATTATGGGAACAAATAAAAGATAAGTCCAGCGAGCAGAATTGTCAGCGAATATTTAAAGCATTTTTATCTGAATTGCCAGATATTGAAATTATTATATACAATTACATAAAGTTAATTCTAGAAACACCGTATAATGTTGAAGTTGATTTTAGCAACGAAAACCTTGTAAAATTAAATAATATACAGAAAAAGGTTGGAAGGGAAGCGCAGAGAGTAATGATGTTTGTTCGATTTCAGAAGACAATTGACGAAATATTTTATGCATCTTTTGATGCCAAATATAATGTTATTCCTTTGACAGTGGCTCATTTCAGAAGTCGTTTCGCCGACCAGAAATGGGTAATTTTTGACACACGTCGTAAATTTGGTTATTATTATGATCTTGAAAATGTCAGAGAAATAACTATTGGAAATCAAAAAGTTAGTCTCGATTCGGGCAAAGTGGATAAGGATATTCTTCACATTAGTGAGAAGTTATTCCAAAAACTCTGGAAAAGCTATTATGATACCATAAACATTAAGGAAAGGAAGAATTTAAAGGTTCACATGCAATTTTTACCAAAGCGATTCTGGAAGTTCCTTCCTGAAAAAGATTTTAAAAACAATTTGGTTATGAACTAAATTGAATGTTTCAGATATAAAAGCTAAATAACATACGTAGCTTTTCACAAAGTATTATCTTCTTTTATTAGTTTTGCTTGTGATTTAATGGGTAAACTATGTACTTTTCAATAATTACAAACCAGATACTAATTCTTGCGTTTCTTGCAATAATTGGAGTAATTGCAACAAAATTCAACGTAATAAGTGAAGAGGTTAAAAACAGCATTGCAAAAATAGTTTTTAACATAACCTTACCGGCGCTTATTATTGCATCAGTAACACATGTTGAACTGAACCATGAATTACTGTATAACAGTTTGCTGGTTTTTATCCTATCAAATATTGGGATCATTTTACTTTTTACTACGGGTAGAATATCCCGGAAAATCTTAAATATAAAAGGTAAAAAAGGAAACATCCATGTAATTCATACCATGCTTGGGAATGTTGCATTTTTAGGTTATCCTTTGTTTTCTGCACTTTTCCCGGGAGGTGAAGGCTTATTTTATGCAGTAATTTTTCACTTAACTCAGGATATTTACATATGGACTGTGGGAGTTTATGAATTTAACAATAGTAAAGATTTAAGTTTCAAAGAAAGTCTAAAACATTTAATAAATCCTAATATTATAGCATTTATCATTGGAATAGTAATGCTAGTATTCGGATTGAAAATCCCTGAATACTTCGATGCGACTGTAAGTGGTTTAGGCAAAACAACTATTTACCTGGCCATGTTATATATTGGTGCTGTATTAGCCCAAAACCCAATGATAACAGCATTTAAAAAACCTGAGATTTATATGCTTATATTTAATAAAATGTTTTTTATTCCTTTTATTTTATTACTTATAATTAATCTGGCATCTTCATTATTTGGAATACATATTGGAAATATTGCCAAGACTGTAGTTGTAATGCAAACTGCAATGCCTTGCATGGCAATGGTTGTAGTATTAGCTAAAAAATTTGGCAGCGACGATGTACATGCCACGGAAAACCTATTTTTATCGACTATAATATCTTTAGCCTCTTTACCTTTTATTTATTTTATCGTTCAAATTTTCTAGCTTGTAAAAAAAACTGCTTTTTATTTATTTTTTTCATAGGGTAAGTCAACATCTTTTAATCTAAGTATTAGAAAATAAATATAAAGATTTAAAAGTTTTGGTTTGTGGGTGAAGGTTAGTTCTTAAACAGAGTGAGTTAAAAGGTACTTATGGTCAGTTCAACAATTGACTGACCATAAGTTTTAGTTTGAGCTATTTTTGTAAATCAGAATAATATTTCTTTATTTTAATTCAACAATATATTGGGTAAATATGATGAATTTTTCAGAAGAAAAAATATTTAAACAAATTAAAGAAGGCGATATAAAGCAATTCGAAGTTCTTTTTAAAGAATATTATGAAAAACTATGTCAGTTTGGTGTAAAATATGTGAAAAATATAGAACAATCTGAGGAAGTAGTGCAAGATACTTTTTATAACATTTGGAAAAATCGGAATACGTTAACTATTAAAACTTCTATTAAAGCATATTTATATACAGCGGTTAGAAACAATTGTTTACAGGTATTAAGAACACGTTCTTTAGATGTGAAATACGAAAATTATTACAAAACACATTATATGAACGAAAGCATAAGTCCATCAGATGAATTAAATGCAAAAGAACTTTCAAATGTGATCAATATTGCACTAAATTCGCTGCCTGAAAGATGTAGGGAGATTTTTAATATGAGTAGAGAGGAAGGTTTAAAATATCATGAAATTGCTGAAAAGCTTTCAATCTCAATAAAAACGGTTGAAGCAAATATGGGGAAAGCACTAAAACACTTCAGATCATATCTGAAAGATTATGCAGAAGCTGTTTAAATAATTAAAAGGGGAAATGATGAAAACAAATAACATAGAAAACTGGGATTTAATTGCTAGATATTATTCTGATGAATGTAATCAGGAAGAGATTAAGGAATTATTTGAATGGAGAGATGAGAATAAGGAAAACCAATTATTGTTTAATCAAGTAAAAAAAGACTTAGAAATTATTAATTTAAATAAATCAATGAATAAAGTAAATGTAGATTTGGCTTGGGAAAAGTTAAAGAACAGAATTCAGGAAGACAATGAAGTTCTGTTAGAGGCAGATGTAAAGGAAAGGAATATTAGGTTTCTGTTTCCTTCAATATTAAAATATGCAGCAGCAATTATTGTACTTTTGGGTATAGGTTTCTTTTCAACAAAAGTTTATCAAAAAATTTCCAATAAGGGCATGATCATAGAATATGCCTCAATGAGTGATCAGGGAAAAGAGATTGTATTACCAGATGGCAGTACTGTAATATTAAATGCAGATAGCAAAATAAGTTTCCCTGATGTTTTTGCTTCAAATGAAAGAAGGGTTGAACTTGATGGAGAAGCTTACTTTGATGTGACAGAAAATCCAAATCAACCATTTATAATAGAAACAAACGACGCCGAAGTTAAAGTATTAGGAACCTCATTTAATGTAAATGCAAGTATTCCAGGTAATTTGGTAGAGGTTTTTGTAGAAACAGGATTAGTTCAGCTTTCAAGAAAAAACAACGAAAAAGAAAAGATTTTAATTAATCCGGGCGATGTAGGAATTTTAAATTCAACTGAGATAGTAAAAGATAAGAATAATGATCAAAATATAATTGCCTGGAAAACCAGAGAAATAGTTTTTCGTGAAGATAATCTTGATCAAGTTCTAAAAACCTTAAATAAAACATATAAAACAACTATTGAATGTGAAAGTCAGGATATTCTTAAACTTAGGTATACATCAACATTCAGAGATCAGAACATTGATTCTATATTAAATGTAATATGTCTAACTTTTAATTTAAAAACAGAAATCATTAATGATAAAATTTATCTTATGAAATATGATAGTTAAAAGCAAAATAATCTGTATATTAAATTCCTTTTATATGCAGTAGTTTATGACTAAAAATATTAAAAATAAAATAAGTACCATGATTCTTTTGTTAGGATTCATGGTATTTGTTTTTAAGCCCTTACAGCTTGTTTCTCAAACAAAATCTATCCTCGATAGTGTAATTACATTTAAGGCAAAAAACATTAGTCTTTACGAGGGTTTAAATGAAATTGGGCGGATTATTGGATATGATTTCTCATATAACTCGGATTTAATTGCAACTAACGATAAAATAAACGAGACTCATAATGAGATAAAATTACGTGATTTGTTGTCAACTATTTTAGATGATACAACATTAACATGTTATACAGTTGACAAACAGATTATTATAAGCAAAAAGAATTTAATCTCAAGTTTAAGCTCAAAACAATTTTATACGAATAGCGAAAATATTTTTCAGGTCATTGGTAATATATATGATAAGAACTCTGGTGATCCTTTAGCATTTGCGAATATTTCACTCTTAGGAAAGAGTTTTGGAACTGTTTCAAATGATCAGGGCAGTTTTAATTTTAAACTACCTTTCAAATATATTCCGGATACACTGGTGATCTCCTATATTGGATACAAAAACACCTATATTCCTGTTAATCAGTTATCATACAATAATAATAATATTTATCTGGAAGAAGATCACTATCAAATACAAGAAGTTATCATTAGAAGTAATGATGCAAAAACAATTTTGAAGGAAGCCACAGATAAAATAAAAGAAAACTATTTTACAGATCCTTATTTAATAACATCATTTTACAGAGAAATTATTACCAACAAAGAAAACCTGGTTGGAATAACCGAAGCCGTTTTGGAAGTTTACAAAAGTCCATATTGGGGCTTATTTTCAGATCAAATTAAATTAATTAAAAGCAGGAAAAATGAATATTATTCGCAAGCAGATACGGTATCATTAAAACTAAAGGGGGGATTATATGCTAGTTTGTATCTTGATATAATAAAAAACCCCACATACTTTTTAACTGAAGAATACTTTTTCTTGTTTGACTATGAAATCGATAAAATAGTAAAGTTCGACAATAGTTCTGCTTACGTAATAAAGTTTAAACCAAAGTCTTATTTAGATGAAAACTCGTTCGAAGGGATTATTTATGTAAGTACCGATAATTTAGCAATTGTAGAAGTGGTATTTAGTTTAACCTCTGAAGCCATTGAAAAATTAGGAAATAACCTGGTTGTTAAAAGAGCATTTGGAACAAAAGTTAAACCTACTGCAGCAAAATATCTTATCAACTATCGGAAAATAAACGATAAATATTTTATGAATCTTGCACGTGGGGAGTTAGATTTTAAAGTAAAGCAGCGAAAAAAATTATTTTCTACTGAATTTAAAACCGTTTTCGAATTTGCATCAAATAATATTGATATGACTGATGTAAATCGTTTTGAACGAATTGAAACGATTTCAATGAATAATGTTTTTATTGACGAAAGCTTTCAATATGACAATCAGTTTTGGGGAGAATATAACTACATAAGTCCTGACGAAACCTTAGAACAAGCTTTAATTCGCATCCAGAAAAAGCTAAATGAACTCGAAGAAGAATAATCGTTTAAATTTCATAAATAGTTTTTAAACTAAAATAAAGTAAAAGTACGATTACGATTAACTTAACTAACCGAATAACAATTATTCCCAATTTATAAACCTTTCTGACATTTTGCTCTGTAATACTAACCGGGTAATTATATTTATGTGGAAATTTTATAAGTATTGAAAATCCTATATAAAATATGATAGCTAAAATCGGGTACAGCCAGATTAAACTTTTGTTACCATAAGAATCTGTTGATCCTGTCAAATTATAATGAGTAGAAATGGAGTTTTGTAATGATGAGTAATTTATAATTACAAAGGTAAATATTGCGATTAAAGTTAAAATGGAACAAATTTCAATTAAATAATCTAACCAATCCGGATAGATTTTTAATTGAGGTCTGTAATTCATCTAAACTCAACTATTCAGATTTTTTATAAGCTCTTACCCAATCCACTTCCATGGTTGCAGGAACCATAGGACTACCTTCCTGACTTATTCCAGAACTTAACACCATATACATAGACTCAGATGGAAGACCTTCAGTTTGCTCGTACAAAACAACATCATTAATTTTCCAAATCAATTTTTTAGGTGTCCATTCCAATGAATAAATGAAATAATCTTTGGCAAAATTCAGTCCTCCAAGTGATTTTTTATTTTTACCATCACCATTCCAATAGTTTGCAACCTCAAGTTTTGAAGGTGATTTTTTACCATACTTAAAAACATCAATTTCAGGTGTTATTTTTTCGCCTAACAACCAAAATGCATGATGTATAGGATAGGAGTGACTTACTTTAATTTTGGCTTTAAAAAGCCCGTATTGTTGTCTAAAATACTGACCTGTATTTATTAAACCTGAAGAATAATCAAATTCTTTATTATAAAATCCCATGGAAGGATCCCAAACTTTTCCCTGAACCTTTTCCTGCTTAGTTACAATTTTTAAATTGCTATTTGAAAATTCCAGATTTGACTCTTTATAAAATTGTTTTTCATTAACCTGCACATAATCATCATTTAACAGATTTTTACCCCAATAATAACCGCTCATCCACTTATCGGCATCCAGTTTAGTACCATCAAAATCATCTTCAAAGCTTAATTCCCACTCATGAAGCTTCGCAAAATCATTATGTTTTTCGAGTTTTAAGTACCATTTTATTTTATCTGAATTTTTTAATCCTTTAAACTCTTCAGCCTGCTTAAACTCTTCTGACAATTTGAATTTGTCTTTAACAAGCAGGTATTTCTTTTCTTCTTTAAACTCTTCAGAATTAATATAAGCTTCTAAGTCTTCGAAATCTGAAATCTCTTGAGAGTCATTCAATTCTGTATATATAGCAAGCTTTTCAGAATCCTTAAATTTGAAATATTGCTTAATTTCAGATGATTTCTTTAATGATTTATAATCTCGTTGCTTCTTATATTCTTCTGTATTTTCAAATTTAATGTTCTTAACTTCAGAAACTTGAGCATTAAACTCCGCAGAATTTATTTCTGTTTCAAGTTCGATAAATGAATTAATATCTTCAGAACCATCTAAGTTCAAAAAGTTCTTGTATTTTTCAGATTCCCCGAATTTGAAATAATTTTTAATTTTTGATGATTTCTCAAGCTTTTGAAACTCTTTAAGCTTTTTAAACTCATCAAGATTTTCAAGCTTTAATTCCTTTATAGCTTTTTGGTGTTCTTTTGAATTTATAGTTCTTTGTAAATTATCAAACTCGGACTTTTCTTCAAATTCCTCACCCTTTTTTACTGATTTTTTAATTCCCTTTAACTCGTTAAATCGTGATGTAATTTGATTTAGTTCGTCCTGTTTTTCTTTCTTTTTACTTTCAAGCTCAGCTCTTAAAGCATCGAAGTTTATAGAATCAATATATTCCTTTCGTGATTCAAAATCTTCAAGTTCTTTAGAGTCTTTAAAGTTATTAAAATCAGCAAGTTGTTTTGAATCTTTTAGAGCAAAAAACCATTTGTATTTACTTTTTAGGTTTTTATAATTTGCTTGTTTTTCCTTGATTTCTTTTGTCTTTTCTTCTTTTTGTTGAATTAATGATTTTTTAAAATCTTCAAATTCAAGTGAAGTAAAAAACAGATCAAGCTCCTGGTAATTGGTCAGTTTATCAGAATCCTTAAATGACTCATAATCTTTGAGTTCCTTCGAATCTTTAACCTGGTAATAGGTTTTAATTCTTTTCGACTTTTTAAGTTCTTTGTATTTCTTTTCTTTCTCGAATGGCTCCGATCCGGGATACTTTTTAGAATTGATTTCTTTCTTAATATCTTCGAACTCCTTTGAAGTAATAAATGCTTCAAGTTCTTTGTAACGGGCCAGCTCTTCTGATTCAGAATATGCAGTAAATTCTTCAAACTCGTGTTTAAGTTTGTTTTCCTTTTCTTCTAAAACAGAAGTTTTGGGAATCATCCCAAATGTTGCTTTTAACGAAAATTGTGCGCTCATAAGAATTCTATTTTCTTGCCAATGGTTAAAGATATAAAAAAATCATCAGATGTATTTATAAAATATTTGATTTGTTTCAAGCAGCATATCTTCTTAAAAACAAAAAAAGGCCGACATTTATTGTCAGCCTTTTATATTAGATTGATTTTTATTTAATTAATATGTTTCAGAGCTTCTTCAGTAGCTTTAATCATGGGTTGAATTGAGATATCTTCACCTACTGCTTTTTGCATCCAGATTTGAGGTGTTAAGCGTCCAATACTCCAGATTCTATCCACTTCATCAGAAAAATCTTTACCTGTTAAATAATTTTCTATCTGGAAATCAATTAAATGACCAAAAGAATAATTAGCTAAGTACAAAGGATTAGAAATCATATGCGAGTATATGGCTAAAATCGGCTCGTCTTTTGTTCCATAAACTTCTGCAAAATAGGTATTCCACACCTCTTTGGCAATGGATATTACAGCTTCTTTTAACTGTGCCGCTGTTGCATCAGGATTTTCGTATAACCATTTCCAAACTTTCATATCAACCATAGATACGCCCATAATTTCAAAAACAGACCAGTAAAGATCAAGGTTTTGAAGATATTCTTTATCAGGATTCTCATTGGTAAATCCTAACAATTGCAAATCTCTTTTTTGGAAGATGAAAGCTAACGCTTCAGTAAATGCTGTATTTGGAACTCCGTTAATCATATAATAATCTACATCGTGTAAGGAAATTGTTTGCTCAATATTATGTCCGAACTCATGCACAGCAATGTTATATCCTTTATAATCCATTCCTTTTCCCGAAATACGAGTACGTAAATGTGCTTTTTCCGATTTCATTTCGGCACCCCAGGCATGGCCCGAACCACGTGCAGGATCAACCGAAACTTTAGAAGCAATAAATTCAGCACGTTCTTTTTCCCAACCCAATTTTTTCAGAATGTTTCCTAAATCAGCCTCCAGGGCTTTTGGATTTGGATATTTATTCTGTGTCATTTCATTCAGCGTTTCTTCTGAGATAGAACTGCGAGCCTTAAATCCATCATACCAAATATCATAAGGTTTTAAATCTCTGCCTAAACGTTTACTTATTAATTTTCCAACCTCCATTGCTACCGGAGATGATAAATATTCGTCAAAAAGCTTTTCAACTTCTTCCTGTGGAATTTCTTTTGAACCTGAAAAGGCTCGTTTAACAAAAGTATTGTATTCGGTATAATATTGATCGGTAGCTTTATTTGCCTGAAAATTATTTAAAATCTGCTGGTAACGGGTATCAGGCTCTGCTGAAAGCTGAACTTCATTGCCCTCTTTATACACTTTATTCTCTATGGGATTCCAATCGTATTTATTAGAATTAATTACTTCTTCGGGAATGCTTTGATCAATGATCCGTTTCATTACATTGTAAATTAAATCTTGCTTTTCAGGACCCTTTTCTTTATTGGCATAATTTGATTTAATTTCATCGCGTAAGTTCCAGTGCGAAAGCAGAACCATGTCTTCGGGGAATAATTTTTGTCCTTCATTCGTTAACAAATGGCCCATATAAACATTATATTCAGAGATATAAATATCAGCATTGGTTTCAGCTGACGAAATTGCTTGTGACAGTTCAGCCGGAACCCGGGCTGAAAAAACATCACCTAAGCGTGAATAGGCCCATTCTAAAGAATTCCAATCTTTCCCCAACTCATTTTTTTCATCTAAGGAGTAAGGAGGAAAATTTAGTGCAATCACAAAAGCTATTCTATTTGAATAAAAATCAACTGAGAAATGCGAGTCTGGACTGTATCCTGCAAACATAGCATCAATGTTATGGTATGGACCGTTTTCCAAATGCATGTTCTCATTCAAATCCAACACGATTTTATTTTGATGTCCCCAAATAGATTCGAAATTCTTTGAAACTTTATTAAAGATAATTTCTTTTTCGTTTGCATCAGGAATATACTGTTCGATACAAAATGTTTCAAATTCTTCTTGTGTACCGTCTGCAGCTCTCCATAAAGAAGCAGCGTGTGCAACACCACGTTTAATTAGTTCCTGATTTTCAGAGCCATATTTTTCAATTAAAGCCTGTTGAGTTCTTTCAATAGTCTGATCTTCAATATTTTTTTGATCAGCTATATTAGCTTCGTTCGTATTTGTACATTGTGTAAACACCATAACTACCAACGATAAAATAATTAAAAAACTTTTTTTCATGATGATTGTATTATTGTTTGAGTTTTAGTTAAAGTTTAAATCAGTAAAATTAGTATTAATATGATTTAATCAAAATCAATAAGATTAAAAATTACAGACTATGAAAAGACAAGAAAGTTTACTCGTAAAATATAAAGAAATACGAAAGAGAACAGTTGAGATATGTGAACCATTGCAAATTGAAGATTATGTTGTTCAGCCCATTGAAGATGTGAGTCCACCAAAATGGCATTTGGGGCATACAACCTGGTTTTTCGAAGTATTAATACTTGAGCCAAATTTAAAAAAGTACCGATTCTATAACAAAAAATATAATTATATTTTCAACAGTTATTATGAAAGCTTAGGCAAAAGAATATCAAGAATAAACCGGGGAAATTTTACCCGGCCTACAGTCGATGAGGTTTTACATTACAGAGAAATGACCGATGAGAATATGGAAATATTTTTCTCTGAGAGCCTAAATGATCAAATTCTGGATTTAATCGAGTTGGGACTAAATCATGAACAGCAACATCAGGAATTATTAATTACCGATATTAAATATATATTAGGGCATAATCCTTTATTCCCCTTGTATAAAAATGATTTTAAAATTCAAAATGATAATACTGATCAATTTATTCAATCAGGATCCCTGAAGGTCAATAAAGATCTGTATGAAATAGGTTACAAAGGCAATAATTTTCATTATGATAATGAAGAAAAAATACATCATGTTTACGTAAATAGCTTCAGCTTTTCTGATATGCTAACAACCAATCTTGAATATGAGGCTTTTATTAAAGACGGGGTGTATAAACGCTACGAATTTTGGTCGTTGGATGGTTGGACATGGGTTCAGGAAAATGGTATAGAAACTCCCTTATATTGGCATTTAATTGATAATGAATTCTATGAGTATACATTAGCAAATGGATTACAAAGAATAAACTCCCATGCCCCGGTTACCCATATAAGTTTTTATGAAGCAGAAGCTTTTGCCAGATGGAAGAATTTGAGACTTTTAACCGAATTTGAATGGGAGGTAGCTTCTTACAAATATGGTTTAAAAGAAGATGTTAATCATTCAAATTTTCAAGATGCCAATATATTTCATCCAATACCAAGAACAGGAAATTCTTATCAACTTATGGGTGATGCATGGGAGTGGACCAACAGTGCTTATTTACCATATCCAGGATATAAACAAGCGAATGGGGCTCTTGGCGAATATAATGGTAAATTTATGATTAACCAGATGGTTTTACGTGGAGGATCGTGCGCAACTCCAGCTAATCATTAC
>KB225757.1_pt39 | contig 24479 bp, 17 predicted proteins | sample 524768 | NCBI WGS metagenome assembly AMQJ01 (sample SAMN00998488, study PRJNA167727) | sediment metagenome | isolation source: subsurface aquifer sediment | place: USA: Rifle, Colorado | collected Aug-2009
TTCAGATCCACACTCATGGCATTTTGTTCCTGTTTTTGGTTTTGTTCCATCAGGGATATATCTTTTTAATGCACGTTCAACTCCGTTTTTCCAGGTATTGATCGTTTCACTGTCTAATCTCAATGACTGTACAAGTTGAACAACGGCAGGAATAGGCATTCCATGTCGCAAAACTCCTGAAATTAATTTAGCATAATTCCAAAATTCTTTTTCAAACATGTGTGATAAACCACCCAGTGTATTTTCATAGCCGTATTTATCAATATATTGAAAATCGTATCGGCTTTTTCCTTCTCTATCCTTTACTTTTACAATTTTACCTTTTTTAATTGATTTAGGAATAGGGAATATTTCCTCATCAGCTATACCTGTGAAAATCTCGTATGGTCTGTCATCTTTTATTCCAACAAAAGCAATCCATTTTTCGTCTTCGTTATTGAATCGGATTATTTCTGCATTTAAAGATCTTGGTCTTTTATGACTTATTTCAGTACCGTTTTTATCTTCTTTTTTATTTGCGATTAAAACTCCTGAACGAGAACCTTCGCGATATACTGTTACTCCTTTACATCCACTTTCCCATGCAGTAACATACAACTGGCCTACTAATTCTTCAGTAGCATTTTCAGGTAAATTTATTGTTACACTTATTGAATGATCTACCCATTTTTGAATTCTACCCTGCATTTTTACTTTGCTAACCCAATCTACGTCTGTTGAAGTTGCTTTGTAGTAAGGAGTTTTTTCAATTACCTTATTAATTTCATCGTCCGACATCGCTTTTACCTCATCTGGATTAAATCCATTGATAGTTAACCAGTCCACAAATTTATGGTGGAAAACATAATATTCTTCCCATGAATCTCCAATTTCGTCTACAAAGGTGATTGTTGTATCGGGATCATTAGGATTTACTTTACGTCTTCGTTTATAAACAGGCATAAATACAGGCTCAATACCAGATGTTGTTTGTGTCATTAAACTTGTTGTGCCAGTTGGAGCAATGGTTAAGAGGGCTATATTTCTTCTTCCGTACTGGACCATATCAGCATAAAGTTGCTGGTCTTGCTCTTTTAATCTTAAAATAAAAGGATTGTCTTTTTCTTTTTGAGCATCAAATATTTCAAATGCACCACGTTCTTTTGCCATATCAACGGATGAACGATATGCAGCCAAAGCAACTGTTTTATGAACTTCTTCAGAAAAATCGACAGCGATTTCACTGCCATAGCGCAATCCAAGAGCTGCTAACATATCACCTTCGGCTGTAATCCCTACCCCGGTTCTTCTGCCTTCGGTAGCTTTTTTACGAATATTTCTCCAAAGTTTATCCTCAACCATTTTAACTTCGTAATCCTCAGGATCATCCTCAATTTTCTTAAGAATTGCATCTATTTTTTCAAGTTCCAGATCAATAATATCATCCATTATTCGTTGAGCATATCCCACATGCTTTTTAAATAATTCAAAATCGAATTTTGCTTCAGGAGTAAATGGGTTTTCAACATAACTGTATAAGTTAACAGCTAATAAACGACAACTATCATAAGGACAAAGAGGAATCTCACCACATGGATTTGTTGAAACGGTTTTATAGCCTAAGTCGGCATAACAATCAGGAACAGATTCGTTTATGATTGTATCCCAGAAGAGTATTCCCGGTTCTGCTGATTTCCATGCATTGTGAACAATTTTTTTCCAAATTTTTCCGGCATCTACCGTTTGTTTAAACGCTGGTTCTTTAGCATCCACCGGATATTGTTGTGTATATGGTTTTTTAGAAACAATGGATTGCATGAATTCATTATCAATCTTTACGGATACATTTGCCCCGGTTACTTTTCCAGCTTCCAGTTTAGCATCAATAAATTTTTCTGCATCAGGGTGTTTACTTGAAATGCTTAACATCAATGCTCCTCGTCGACCATCCTGGGCTACTTCTCGAGTCGAGTTAGAATATCGTTCCATAAAAGGCACTACTCCTGTTGAAGTAAGTGCACTATTTAATACAGGGCTTCCCTGAGGTCTTATGTGTGATAAATCATGACCAACACCACCACGTCGCTTCATTAACTGAACCTGCTCCTGGTCGATTTTCATAATACCTCCATAGGAGTCGGCCGGGTTCTTATGACCAATAACAAAACAATTCGATAAAGAAGCAATTTGGTATTTATTACCAATACCCGACATTGGACCTCCCTGAGGAATGATATACTTAAAATCTTTAAGTAATTCGTAAACATCATCTTCACTCAAAGGATTTGGATATTTAACTTCAATTCTGGCAATTTCTTTTGCCAATCTTCTATGCATTTCGTCAGGGTTCTTTTCGAATAAATTCCCATATGAGTCTTTCAATGCATATTTATTAGCCCATACTCTTGCAGCCAGTTCATCTCCTCTAAAATACTCCTTTGAGCTTTTCAAGGCTTCATCGAAAGTAACTGTTTTTTTCTTCAATTTTTCTTGCGAAACCTCGCTTATTTTTCCATCTGTAGCCATTCCTTTTACATCCATTTTATTAAGCAGATTTATAATGAGTTTATGATTAATCGATTATGTTTTGTAACACTTTCTGAAAAGGTAATGCTAATTTAAACATACTTATAAGTTCGAGCAAGGGGTTTTCATTCGTATTTTTCAACATTTCATGATAGTTATTAACGAAGTGCTTTAAGTGGCTGTACACCTTGTTATTAAAGGATTTCAGGCTCATAGCGAAAAAAAATCATATATAAAAATTTTGTTCAAATTATATTTTCACATGGATTGTTAATAACACCAAAATCGTCAATTTCAGAAGGGATTATATAAGCCCGAGTATTTATTAACATAGATATTAACCTTCTTAACACACATGTTAAGTATTTGTTAATCTTTTTGTTAAGAAAAAGCTATAAAATAGCTTATAAATCGTCTTAATTTTTATCTTGCAGCATTTGAGTGGTATTCTCGATTTTACCATCAATTTTTGCAGGATAAATCTCAAGTATTTTACAGATTAATGGATTGATATCAATATTATTAATTGCTTTATGTTTATATCCAATTTTAAATGCCGGGCCAAATGCATAAAATATTGCATGCATATCTTTATTCTGATTATCATAACCATGAGTTCCACCAGAATAAGCTTTTCTGCTCGAAGATTTTAATATGCTCCAACTGCTATCGGCAACAATAACAAAATCTTTTACCCGCTCACTTGAACCATAGTGCAGTCTTTCAGGAATTTCACTTTTTTTCCAAATCGTAATATGATCGACTTTTGATAATATGTGATAGATGGTATCGTAATATTCTGTTTTTGCCTCAACGGAATAAATGGGATTATCTCCATCAATATACTTGCACCAGTCCTTTTTAATAAAATCTTCTAAAAAAACAACCCGATCCTTTGATATTTCACTCATTCCATGATCAGAGGTAATAATTACATTAATACTATCTGAATGGGGTAATTCCCTTATTTGCGCATAGAATATACCAACCAAACTATCCAGGTATTCGACCATATTTAATGTCTCTGGGTGATTTGGACCAACATCATGACCTTTACTATCGGGTTCTTCAATGTACCACATAATTAAATGGGGCCGGTCTTTTGCAGGAAGTTTTAACCAATTAATAACTCCGTTTATTCGTTCTTCGAAACTTACTGAGCTGTTATATGCGTAATGATATGAAGGGAATATGCCATCATGAGTAGTTTCGGAACCTACCCAAAAATAGGATGCACTTTTTACACCCTGCTTTTCGGCAGTTAGCCATACAGGTTCGCCAAAATAAAATGATGAATCGGTTACAGCCTCAATATTTGAAATTGAATAATATTTATCGATATCAGGAGCATAAAAGCTATTATGAACTATTCCATGATGGTCGGGATATAAACCTGTTGCAATAGAATAATGATTCGGAAAAGTTTTTGTCGGGAAACAAGGGATACATGCATCTGCACGAACTCCTGTTTTCTCAATGTAATCTAAATTTGGGGTGTTTGCTTTTTCGGGGTAATCCCAACGAAAGCCGTCCATAGATAACATAACAACATAAGGTTTATCCTCCCGGTTTTTATGTTTTAAATTTTGTTTTTGATTACTACAACTAAAACTAATCAAAATAAAAACAATGTAAACAAATCCCTTTTTCATTATTTTTTGTTTTAAAGTAGAATGTTATTAAAGTAAAAAAAAGGGGCCAAAGCCCCTTTTGTATTTGAAATTATAAATATTATTCGTCTAAAATTACTTCAACAATCATTGTATAATCACTAACAGTTCCATCATAACCTTTATAGGTAACTTCAAAAACATCGCCAGCTGCTAAGTCATTGAAATTTGCTTTTAGGATTGTTGAAATTCTTTCAAGAATACCACCCCAGGAAATAGTGAAATTATGATATGTTCCATCACCAGTTAATTCATAATCAGCGTTAACAAGAGTATAAAATCTTGTAGGTGTTTTCGTTGATTCAATAAATTTTAAAGGTGGAACAAAAATCCAACCATCTTCAGTAAATTTAAAAATTGATGTTTGATCTACAGTAACAGAAAGAGTTTTTACATTATAATCACCAGAATCCCAATTGTATTTTACAGTGTGTGTATTAATCCAACCGGTTTCTGATAATGTGAAACCCATAATATTATCAGAGGTTGCGCCATAATAATTATAAATAATGACTTGCTTATCTCCACTAACTGCAGAAGGATATTTTGTTAATAGAAAGTCTGGAACATTAGCATCTCGTTGACTTCCTGATAAACTACCGTAACTACCTACACCAAATGCTTCATAGTCTTCGTCTGTTAACTCATATGCGTTATCAACATCCAAACCAGAATTAGCACCGGTTAGAGTCCAAACAGCACCGTCAAATTCGTACTCTATATATTGGTCATAATTTGTACCATAATAAGTATACTGAACAAATTTTTCTGTATTAACATCAGCTAATGGAAAACGAGCAGCTAGTATTAAAGGAATATAATCTACCGCAGGGTCAGATGATGAAAAATTATTATATTTTCCTGGACCTGCAAAAAGGTCATAATCTGCTGTTTGCAATTCATATTCACTTAGATCAGCTATGTCTTCGTAACTGCTTCCAATATAATAATTATAGGTAACTAACATTTCTGTACCTGCTGTATATGAAAAATATTCAGCATCCAATAAATAAGGAATGTAATTTTTAGCAAGAATATAGGCAGAGAAATTTTTGTAACTACCAATATCTTCAGCGTCTGAAATTTCGTCTTCAGTAACTGCATCTTCTAACGCAAGTTCGCTAATAGTAGCATAATCGTCATCAGTTAATGTATATGATTCCATTGATACTGTTTTGTCCTGATACTTTAGATACGTTGCATAGTCAGCTTCTTTATTGGCATCTATTTCATCATAGATGTCATCGTATGTTTTATCACAAGCAGAAACCATAAAGATTAATGCAAGAATTATATTAAATATTTTTAATTTTTTCATAATTTAATCTTTTTTGGAATTATTAAAATCTAATTTTTAAACCAACCGACCAAGATCTTCCCCAGCCATAATAAACTTTAGAACTTTGCCAATCATGGTTATTTCCATCAGTTGCATCAGAAATATATTCTGTATCTAACAGGTTATTTACATTACAGTATAAAGTAGCATTTAAATCAGAAACCTTAAAATTATAACGTAAGTTCATATCCACTAAACTATAGAAAGGCATTTCCCATGAATTAGGATTTGACTCACCAACTGCTGGAGCAGAAGTTCTGCCTAAAACATCAAAATCAGCATAAATATTATCATAATAATTATAATCTACACCAAATTTCAATCCTTTTAATAATTCATAATCAATACCAATAGCAGCACTTGTTTGAGCAGCGTCACCAACTTTAACATCTTTTAAGTATACATCAAAGGTTCCTATTTCATTTTGATTTTCATCAAAAACTCCAACATCTTCAACATCAGTTAACCATCTCCAGTCACCTACAGAAACAAAACCGGTTATTTGAAGTTTTTCAATTGGTTTAATAACAAAATCTAACTCAAGACCCATGTGTGCAGCATCGATACCAAGAATGTTGGCTATGTAATAAGTTCTGGCTCCTGTAGCAGGATCTGTAACTGAAATAGAGGGAGTAAAGGTTTTATCAGACCATTTTGTATAATATGCATTCAAATTAGCAGAAATAATAGGGGAACGATATCCATAACCTAACTCAAAACTATATACTTTTTCATTTTCAGCTTTTTCATTAACCCAGTTAATGTAATTTAAGAAAACAGCATCAAAGTCAGGTTGACGTTGGAAATATCCAGTATTAAAGAATACATTATGATTATCGTTTAATTGATAGTTTGCACCACCTTTAGCCATATAACCAATGAAGCTTACCCAGTCAGATTCCTGACCTTTCATTGCTTCTAAAAACTTTCTGTTTCCAAGTTCATCTCTATACTGTTGTTCCAGCGTAGCACTAGCATTAATTTGGCTAATTAGATCATCGGTAAAATAGTTCATGTAATCTACTCTTTGGTACATTTTATCAGAAAGAGATAAAGAAACAAATGTAGATAATTTGTCTAATTTATATTCTGCCTGTCCAAATAATCCAACCCATCCAACGTGTCCGTCGTTGGCATAAGCAATTTTATCACCAACTCCAACTACCTTGTCGAAATTATTTACATCAATACCGCTTTCAAGGTAAAAATCTCCACCTAATAAATCAGTTACTTCTCTGTAATGTTCACCAACATAGTAGCGACCATCAACTCCAATCATAATGTCCAAATTACCAAGATCTTTATTAAAAGATGATAGTATTCCATACCACTTATGGTTATTAACAGATGATCTCATAATAGATTCTGACCCTGCATTTCCTGCAGCAATGTTTTCATCAACTATACGATCAAAATCAATTTGTCCTTCTTTTAAATAGTTACCATAAAATTTACCGGTATTACCATAAGAACCAGTTCCTCCACCAGTTCCAATTGAAGCATATAATGCAGTGCTTATACTGGTAGTTTCATTCATAGTAAAAAAGTGGTTCAATATAGCTTGTGGCTTATTATAATAATTTTTTCTTGCATAATATATCTCACCATTTTTATAACCCCAATCCTGGTTATATCTAATTCCTCTATCACTATTTTGGTAGGTTTCTATAGTCATATCTGTACTTCTCTGACCATGCCATTGTGGAGCACCAAAGATAGAGAATGCCAAAACATGTTTATCATTCAGCTGTTTAGAAATATTTGCAAAATAAGAATAAGATTCAAACTGAGTACCATCAACATAACCATCACCTTCAGATTTTGCTAAAGCAACAGTTGCTGCCCAGTTATTTTCAGTTAAACCTGTTGACAAAGTAAAACCATATTTTTTATAGCCATCTTGTCCAACGGTAGTAAATGCTGTACCTCCTTTTTTCGCATTAGTAGTATTGGTAAGAATGTTAAGAGTACCACCTAATGAAGGAACTGCTACTTTAGAAGCACCAAGACCTCTTTGTAACTGTAATGAACGAGTAACATCAGATAAACCAGCCCAGTTTGACCAGTATACCCATCCGTTTTCCATATCATTAACAGGAACACCATTAATCATCGTTGCAGTGTTACTTGCATCAAATCCACGAATATTAATTCTTGAATCACCAAAAGCACCACCTTGTTTAGTTGCATAAACGCCAGGAGTAGATTTCAAAATTTCTGGATACTCTTGAGTTCCCAGCTTTTCTGCAATCTGAGTTGGCTGAATAGTAGAAATCGCAACGGGAGTTTCTCTTGCAATAGCAACAGATGCAACTACTTTAACTTCATTTAAGTTAACAGCATCTGACTCAAGTTTAATTTTTCCTAAATCAATATCTTCTCCAGAAACAGTTATATCCTGAACAACTTCGATATAACCAACATAAGAAAATATCATTTTTTGATTTCCGGATGGAACAGTAATTTTAAAACTTCCATCTAAAGAAGTTGCTGTACCAATGGTTGTTCCGTCGACAACGACAGAGGCTCCGATAAGGACTTCTCCAGTTTGTGCATCAACCAGAACTCCTTTTACATTCGATTGACTAAATGCTGCGAAAGATACCAGCATCAATGCCAAAATCAAAATTTTACTTTTAAAGATTTTCATCATAGAATTGTTTTAAGGTTTGGGTTTATACTAATTTAATTTAAAAAATTTCACGAATTCAAAACTAAACTTTATTGGAATATCAAATATATTGAAAATATTAAGTTATAGTTAAATTATGCTTTACAAATAATTAACATTTCTTAACACTCTTACAATTCCGAAATGTATTGATTTTTGGGAAATTATAAATGTTACTCATGATCAAAATAACAATTGTTAATAACTTGACATGCAAAAACAAAACTTTTTTTTCTCTTTATTCGTCAATTTTAACAGTTTCTAAAATTGCTTTAGTGGCTCCTCTGTTTTTTTCAACATAAGCTGATGAAATCTTTCCACAATTTTTTATTCTATTTTCATCTTTCAATAGTGAATTTAGATTTTTTTCTAACTGAATAAAATCCGTAATTGAAAATGCTCCACCTAAATTTTTAAGATCAATGGCTTCTTTAAATTTCTCATAATTAGGACCAAAAAGAATTGGCAACCCGAAAGTAGCAGCCTCAAGAATATTATGTATTCCTTTTCCAAAACCCCCACCAATATATGCAATTGTTCCGTATTTATAAACCGAAGATAATATTCCTATACTATCGATAATCAAAACATCCGCTTTAGCAATATTTTCATTATCAGCTTCGGAATACTTAAGTACCCTTTTTTCATTAGAAATAGATTTTGATATTCGGAGTATGTTTTCTTTATGGATTTCGTGTGGTGCAATAATTAATTTGAATGGAGTGGCGCTTTCATTAAAAAACCGAATAAGTATCTCCTCATCTGGTTTCCAGGTGCTTCCTGCAACCAGTACGATATTGTTTTTGGCAAACAACTCAATTAAGGCTAAGTCTTTAGATTGTTGGGTAATAGCATAAACCCGGTCAAAGCGTGTGTCGCCAGTAACCGTAACATTGTCGATATGTATTGCATGCAGTAGTTGTTTCGATTCCTCGTTTTGAACGAAGAAATGTGTAAACCACCTTAACATCTTTCTTGATTTTATTCCATTGGGTTTAAAAAAGCGCTGATTCTTTCTAAAAATTCCGGATACAAGGAATAATGGAATTTTTCTTCGTTCGATTTCTCGCAAAAAGAAATACCAAAATTCATATTTAATAAAAAACACATATTTTGGATTTATAATGTTTAAAAATCGTTTGGCATTTCCGGGTGTATCTATGGGTAAATAATATACAAAGTCGGCATGTTCGTAGTTCTTTCTAATCTCGTATCCTGATGGAGAATAGAATGTTAACAGGATTTTATAACCCGGAAACCTTTCTTTAAATGATTCTATAACCGGTCTGCCCTGCTCAAATTCACCTAGTGAAGCACAATGAAACCAGGCAATTTTATCTTCAATGTGAATTGACTTGCTTAATTGACTAAAAATATTTTTTCTACCTTTAATCCAAAGTTTTGCTTTTGGATTAAATAAAGAGGCTACATTAACTAAAAGCTGAAAAATCCTAATTCCAAGAAGGTATAAAAAGGTCATAAAATATAATTTGCATAGTTCGTAACAAATTTAAGTGTCTAAAACTGTTTTTAATAAAATTTTTTGAATTTAATTCTATTGATCGTATAAGTTGTTGTTTTATTGCAAGTTAAACTTAGCTTTACAGAGCGATAATCATCTTAAAACCTTTTTCTTAGAATAAAAATGATAATAATTTTTCTTAAGATTCTTGTTTTTTAAAGTTTTTTTATATTTTTAGCCATCAAAATGCATTTCTTGATACCCTAACCCTAAAATTTAAACCCAAAGGTCTTCGTCCAAAGAAGGCCTTTTTTTGTTTAAAAAATTTGCAGTCATATTTTTCAACATTTCCAATTATTTTCCGTTCTTTAATTGCTTATATTTAGTCTACAAAACTTATTGTCTTGCAAAAAGCAACATTTATAATACTTATCTTATTCATTAGTTTAACTGCGAAAACTCAAAATCTAAGTAATCTTCGCATAAAATCATTTGAGTTAAACTCAGATACCATATTATTGGATTCATTAAGTATTGTGCCGGGTTCGGAAATTGTTTCAGGCAAAGACAAAACTATAATTTCAGATACGAGTTACATCATCGATTATACAAAAGCATTATTTATATCATCAACTAAATTATTAAATAATGAACCTGTAATTAGTATTACTTACAGAACATTCCCTATCAACTTTGCAGCATCATATTATCGCAGAAAAAAAGATGAAACAATTTTCGTTGGTCCGGTGCTGGCAAACAATCAATCGAATTATATAACAAATCAAAATAATTTTTTTTCTGATAATCAGCTCAATAAAAGAGGAAGTATTGCAAGAGGAATCACTATTGGGAACAATCAGAGTGCAGTTATTAGCTCAAATCTAAATCTTCAGCTATCAGGGAAAATAAGCAACGACATGCAAATCTTAGCTGCAATTTCCGATGAGAATATCCCCATTCAACCCGACGGTAATTCTCAGCAAATACAGGATTTTGATAAGGTTTTCATCCAAATTTATAATGAAAGGACTAAACTTATTGCCGGAGATTTTGAAATAAATAAGCCCAGAGGATATTTCATGAATGTTAATAAAAAAGCACAAGGGGGATTATTAAGTACAAGTTTTAGAAGCAAAAAGAAGGAATCAACTAGTTTTGAAACTACCATAAGCGGAGCGGTTACCAAAGGAAAATATTGTCGAAAAACTTTCCAGGGACAGGAAGGAAATCAAGGTCCATACAAACTGACAGGATGCGAAAACGAACAATATATCATTATTTTAGCAGGTACTGAGAACATATATGTTGATGGGAAACTTCTGGTTAGAGGAAAAGAAAACGATTACGTTATTGATTACAACACAGGGGAAATTACTTTTACAACCAACAGACTAATTACAAAAGACTCAAGAATAGCCATTGAATTTGAATATTCAGAAAGAAGTTATGCCCGATTTTTGATTTATAGTGCTAACGAGTTAAAAACTCAAAACGGGCAATTCTGGATGAATATTTATTCAGAGCAAGACAGTAAAAACCAAGCCATAAATCAGGATTTATCGCAGGAACAAAAACAAATTCTTTCGGAATCGGGCGATGATATCCAATACGCATTCGTTCCCAATGCCGATAGTGTTGAATTTAGAAATGACTATGTGCTTTACACCAAAAAAGATACAATTGTAAATTCAATCACATACGAAATTTATGAATATTCAACCATTCCTGAGTTAGCGATCTACAAAGTGGGATTTAGCCTGGTTAGTGAAAATAATGGAAATTATATTCAGATTCAAAATTCGGCCAATGGAAAAGTCTTTGAATGGATAGCACCAGTATCTGGAACACCACAAGGTAATTACGAACCTGTACGTTTGTTAATTGCTCCCAAAAAGCAACAAATGATAAGTGTGGGTGGTGATTTTAAACTAAATAAAACCACCCGTTCAAATTTTGAATTTGCTATAAGTAATTACGATATCAATACTTTTTCGAATAAGGATGCTTCCGATAATATTGGTTATGCAGTAAAAGCAGATGTGATAAAAAGCCTTCTAAAAACAGATACAATCAAAAATTCTTTAACAACAAGTTTATCGTACCAACTAATAAACAAGGATTTTACTTCAATTGAAAGATTTAGAACCGTAGAGTTTGAAAGGGACTGGAATCTGCAAAAACCTTTAACAATGGATGAACATTCAGCAGAAATTAATTTGTTTTACCGGCACAAAAAATCATTTTATAGTAACTATGGATTTGGATTATTAACCAGCGGCAGTGAATACGAGGGATATAGGCAGGTATTAAATACTTCTGCAAATAAATCAGGGTATTCGTTCAGCTTTAACTCCAGCTTATTAAATTCTAACTCAGAAATAAACAACACCCAATTTGTTCGTTACCTGGCAAATGTTTCTAAATCGTTAAATAGTATTAGAGTAGGATTTGAAAACGAATTGGAACGAAACACATGGAATACTAAGCAAAGCGACAGTTTAATGAATACTAGTTTTAGTTTTTCATCTTACCGGATTTATATTGAAAATCCAGATTCGACAATAAATAAGTATTCTTTAAGCTATAAGATCAGGAATGATTTTCTTCCGATTAATAATGCCCTTAAACAAAGTTCAAAATCTGAGGATTTTCAAATTGGTTTTGGATTGCTAAAGAATTCGGCAAGTATATTAAAAACGAGTTTTACATACAGAAGACTTAAAATCACAGATACTACAATTGTTCAGGATAAGGAAGAAAACACAATCAGCGGGAGGATTGATTATAACCTGAGGATTTTAAAAGGAGCCATTTCATCATTAACATTTTATGAGGCAGGTTCTGGTCTTGAACCCAAAAGGGAATTTTCATATTTAAAAGTTTCAACCGGGCAGGGAGCATATAATTGGGAAGATTACAATGGCAATGGAATTGCCGAATTAGATGAATTTGAAATTGCTCAATTTCAAGATCAGGCTAATTATATTCGAATATTTACTCCTGGAAATGAATATATAAAAACCTATAAAAATGAGTTCAGCCAGGTAATAAATATAAGACCCGAAGCTGTCTGGAGATCAAAAAAAGGAATACAAAAAATGTTGTCAAGATTCTCTAATAGTTCGGCTTATCAGGTAAATCAGAAATCAACGGATAAATTACCCGAACACAGTTTAAATCCTTTCTATTCAGCATTAAACGATACAAGCATAATTAGCCTAAACCAGAGTGTTCGGAATACTTTTTCATTTAATCGTTCCGGCTCTGATTTTGGCATTGATTACATTTTTCAGGAAAACAATAATAAAATTCTACTGACCAATGGTTTTGACGAAAGAAAAAAAGAAATAAACGGTATTCAGCTTAGGTGGAAGTTTATCTCTGATTTTACTATCCAAAATTATTTCGAAAAAGGAACTAAAACCTATGAATCCGAGTTTTTCTCTTCAAAAAACTATCAGATTGAAAATATAAGCAATGAGTTTAAAATACAATATCAGCCGGGATTTCAAACAAAGATTGAAATAAACTATACCTATACCGATAAAGTAAACAGCTTGTCAACAGAACAAAGTTATTCGCATAATATTGGGGCTGAGATTAATTATTCGATTACTAAAAAGGGGAACTTACTTGTGAAAGGAAATTACTTAAATATTAATTATAATTCAGATCCAAATTCATCCATTGCTTATGAAATGCTGCAAGCTTTAAAGCCCGGACACAATGCTACCTGGAATATCATGTTTCAAAGAAAACTCACGGGATATCTTGAGATGAACATCATCTACAATGGAAGAGTCTCTGAAAATATTAAGACGATTCACACAGGGAGTATGCAGTTAAGAGCTTATTTTTAATTAAAAAGCAGCCATAAATAAATCAATATCCTTTGAAGGTATTCCAAAATGATTACCAATTCTTGTATTTGTAAGAATTCCATTGTAAATATAAACACCATGCCTTAATCCGGCGTCATTTTTAAGGTGTTTTTGAACGCCACCGGCATCGGCAATATTTAAAAGTAAAGGATTAAATACGTTACTTAATGCGATAGATGCTGTTCGTGCAACACGTGATGCTATATTTGGAACACAATAATGGATTACATCGAATTTCGTATAAACGGGATTAGAATGGTTTCTGCATTCGGATGTTTCTATACAACCTCCCTGATCAATACTCAGATCAATGATTACCGCTCCTTTTTTCATTTCTTTCACCATTTCTTCCGTAATAAGAAACTGAGGACCTTTATCGCCCAAATGCACAGATCCAATTACAACATCGGCTGATTTCAAGTGTTTTTTAATAACCTGCGGATGGAAAACAGAGGTGAATAAGCGATCTGACAAGTTTGTTTGTAATCGTCTTAATTTAGATACAGAAAAATCGAATACCTTAACAAAAGCACCCAGTCCAATAGCAGCTCGGGCTGCATATTCTGCTGCAGTTCCTGCGCCTAAAATGATAACTTCTGTTGGTGTTATTCCGCTTATTCCTCCCAAAAGAACACCCTTTCCTTCATGTATATTACTAAGGTACTCGGCAGCAATTAAAATTGAAGTTGTCCCTGCAATTTCACTCATTGAACGAACTACGGGATAACAGTTGTCACGATCCTTTAATCCTTCAAATGAAATGGCTGTGGTTTTCTTTTGCATTAATTTCCGAATATACTCTTCTGATTGTGAAGTAAAATGTAAAGCAGAAATAAGAATCTGGCTGATTTTAAAAAGTTCAATTTCTTCGACAGTTGGAGGAGCTATTTTTAATATAATATCGCACTGATATACTTCAGATTTGTTTTCAACGATTTGTGCACCACATTCGCTATAATTTGTATCGGTATAATTTGCTGCAGTACCGGCCCCTTTTTCAATGATAATTTCATGGCCATTATTCACAAGAATCTCAACTGCTTCGGGAGTTAAACCTACCCGGCTTTCGAACAGTGTATTTTCTTTGGGAATTCCGATAACTAATTTTTGTTTCTTTTTCCCTATTTCAAGCATTTCTTCCTGAGGCATGAATCCTGCATTTCCAAAAGCATAAGCTGATTTTCCCTTTTTATCTGTCATAATTACTCTGGTTTGGAATATGTAAAAACAAAAATGAAGAGAAGCAAAATAAGATAAATACTTGGTATTTTCAAGTATTTTATAATGATCTTAAAAATAAAAATGAAAAATCAACGGATGTTAATGGTTCTCGAACCATCACTATTCTCAACCATTTGAACAAAGACAACCTCTTTGGGAAGAATTTCAGCAACTTTGTCGGGCCATTCTATAAAACAATAGTTTCCTGAAAAGAAATAATCTTCATAACCAAAATCAAATACTTCTTCAATCTTCTCAATCCGGTAAAAATCGAAATGGAATATTACGTCGCCTTTACCTGTTTGATACTCATTAACTAAAGCGAATGTCGGGCTTGTTACAATTTCTATCACACCTAATTCATTGCATAATGCTTTTATAAATGTAGTTTTTCCAACACCCATAGGGCCAAAAAAAGCGAACACTTTTTTATCACGCATCAACCGAAGAAACTTATCAGCAATGATATTTAAATCCGCCAAAGATTTTAAAATCAATGTTTCCATATATGCAATTTAGCGAAAATTTTTAATTATTTGGTTTTAATTTGACGAATGGTATTATCATTTCTTCTAATGATACTCCACCATGCTGAAATGTATCCTTATAATAGCTAACATAGTAATTAAAATTATTTGGATAAGCCAGAAAGTCGTCGTTAATAGCAAAAATATAACTTGTACTCAAATGAGATTTTGGCAAATGCACCTTCTGTGGATCACGAATTTCGAATACTTCTTTTGGGTTATAATTTAAATTGCGTCCGTTTTTATATCGAAGATTTGTCGATGTGTTTTTATCACCAATAACCTTAACGGGATTTTTTACACGAACTGTTCCATGATCGGTTGTAATAATTATTTTAACATCGTGGCTTTTTAGCTCTTTAATTAACGTGAATAAAGGTGAATGCTTAAACCACGATAAGGTTAACGAGCGATATGCAGGTTCGTCGTTTGCCAGTTCGCGGATCATTTCAATTTCTGTTCTGGCATGTGAAAGCATATCGATGTAATTATAAACCAAAACATTCAACTGATTATTTAATAGATCTTTTATGTTTTCAACTAATTTTTCGCCAGTTTTTAACTGGCTTATTTTTTCGTAAAAGAATTTATAGCTTTTACCATGACGGGAAAGTTGAGTTTGAAGCAACTCCTCTTCCTTCATGTTTTTCCCCCCGTCCTCTTCGTCGTTTAGCCAATACTCCGGATATAATTTATCTATTTCGTAGGGCATTAATCCTGCGAATATTGCATTCCGGGCATATTGTGTTGCTGTAGGTAAAATACTACAGTAAAGCTCTTCGGACTCTACCGTAAAATACTCATTTATTAATGGTTGTATTAGTTTCCACTGATCATATCTAAAATTATCTATAACTAAAACAAATACCTTTTCACCCTTATCAAGCATTGGGAATATACGCTCTTTAAATAAGTTTGGCGACATCATTGGTTTGTCTTCTGAATCAGCAAACCACGATTCATAGTTGTTTTTAATGAATTTAGCAAACTCCTTGTTGGCATCTGATTTTTGCATCTGAAAAACTTCTTGCATACCAGTTTGCTCATTTTGCTCAAGTTCAAGTTCCCAGTAAACCAGTTTTTTATAAAGTTCTACCCAGCCATTAAACGAATTTACATCTGAAATTTTTAAGCCAATTTTTCCAAATTCTGATTGATAGTCGGACATTGCTTTTTCAGAAATTAATCTTTTGGTATCAATATTTTTTTTAATGCTAAGAAGAATTTGTTTAGGATTAACCGGTTTTATTAAATAATCTGCAATTTTTGAACCAATTGCCTGTTCCATAATATCCTCTTCTTCGCTTTTAGTAATCATTATTACAGGGATATCTGGTTTAATTTCCTTTATAAACGTTAAGGTTTGTAATCCACTTAATCCGGGCATGTTTTCATCCAGAAATATCAGATCAAAATCATGCTTTTTTACCATTTCAATAGCATCATCACCATTACTAGCTGTTGATAATTCAAAGCCCTTTGCCTCTAAAAAAATAATATGGGCGTTTAAAAGATCAATCTCATCATCAGTCCACAAAATGCTAACCTTCTTCATAAATTCTCATTGATTTTATAATTCTGTATTGAACTACGAAAATTATTTCTGATAATTCTTGTTAAAAAATAAGAGATAATCGCTAATCGTTTTTTCTTCGGAAAGTTTTGTAAGATTAGCCTCAGAAATAATAAAATACTGGTAATCTGAACTTTTCACATCGTTAAAAACTCGTTCTTCTTCCGTTTTCAATTTAGTATAATACTCTATTCCTGCCTGAGCGTTTTTAAATTGCTTTACGGTAACAATTGTAAAAAACTCATTGAATTCTTTGCTCTCAATATCATAACTTTCCTGAATATAAAAATCGAGATTAAAGTTTATTACATTAAATTTTAACTGATTAACATCGGCTTTTTTAGATAACACAATTGCCAGATAATGATTTGTTTCAGGAGTATATGAATAAATCTTTTCAATTTCTTCGATTGTTTTTTGAGCAATTTCATCAATCACAGTTTCGCCTTGGGCACTTGTATCAGCTGTTGGTTTAGTACTAATTCTGTTTAAATTCTTTAATTCATTTTCTTTAATTGAGGCAAGTAAATCTTCCGACGATTTTGCAACAGGATCTGTTCTAAATTCTGCGCTTACTTTTTCCAATTCTGATTTTAATACAGAAATACCATAAACCTCACCCATTGCCAAAGCTCTTAAATATCTGTATTTAGGTGTATATTCAGTATCCGGGTATTTATTTAAAGCAACATTGCATCTTCGAATAACTTCAGGGAACTTACTTTGCTTATATAATTCCAACGATTTTGTATAATTCTCTTTTCTTTCACGTTCTTCTTGTTCGAACTGTTTAAAATAATCAGGATCAAGCAAAACCTTAGCGTATTTAGAATCGGGATAATTACGAATAATCATATTTCTATAAACATCAGCCTGGTTATCGTCTCCTTGTTGAGAATATACTTTATACATGCTATAATAGGCTGGAACTTTATATTCACTATCAGGGTATCTTTCAATAAGTTCTTTATATGCATCAATTGATTTTGAATAGTCTTTCAAATCATTTTTATAAACTTCACCAACATTAAATAATGCCGCTTGTATTTTCAGGTGAGATTTTACCATTGCAGAATCTGTCAATGGTAAATCGATCAGATAATATTCAGGAGTTTTTTTATCTAAGCCAGCTTTATTATCAATAAGTTCATCGGTAAACTCTGTCTCGGTAATTTGCTCTATTCCGGCAATTTGTTTATTTTTTCTTCGCCAGTTGTCTTCAAGTTTTCGTGTCCCCCAACGTTTTTTAAATTCCGGCTGACCAAAACTTTTAGCCGAAGGATTATAATAATACCATTTTCCGCTTTCTGAATCTGAATTTGTTGTGCGAGTTGTAATTCTGTCTAAATCATTTGATCCCGTTATTTCCTGATCTCTTTGTCGTTCAAGTTCAGCAGCTTCTTTATTTCTTAAATCCTGAATGATTTTTTGAATAAACAGATTTCGTTCAGGTTCTGTCATACCAGCAACCATTTGCACGCTATCCTGAAACTGAACTTCCTTTAAATTCTTTACTAATTTTGATAAATATTTGTTTTTTCTGGAGAGCTCTGCATAGCCGGGGAAATCAGGATCCAGCGAAACAACCGCACTATCAAAATAGGCTTGCGATTCAATATAATCTGTTTTGTCGAAAAATATATTTGCCAAAGCAAGATAAGTTAAGGCTTTCTGGTTGGTATTATTAATACTCGCGTTAGCTGATTTCTGGTAATATTCGATAGCTTGAGTAGTATTATTCGTTTTCATCTCGAGCTCACCAAGTGCAAAATAAATCTGATCCTGATACTCAATATTTTTATCATCTTTGAGCATGTTTAATAATTCTGCTTTTATTGATTTCGCTGACTTGCCTCCCGTAAATAATGTTGATCTTTTAATTTTTGCGTTAAATGCCATTTCATATGAAGGATTCATTTTAATAACTGCCTCATATAAGTCGGATGCCTCTTTAGTATTTTTTAATTCTTCCTGTAACTGAGCATAAATAAATGTTAAACGTACTTTTTCTTTTTTCTTTTTTACCAAATTTAAAGCCTCAGATACATAAGGTGCCGCCTCAGTAAATTTCTGCTGTTTGAGATAAAAATCTGCTATTGTTAAATTGAGTTGGTAGTTTAATTTTTCAGGATAGTCAATTTCACTAATCAAAAAATTAATTATGGTTTGGGCCTCACGAAAATCTTTTAACTGAACATTCGAACGAACAAGCCAGTTATAAGCCAGATATTTAGTTTTTTCTTCATCGTATTGTTTTATAATAAATTCGAAAATTCTGATTGCACTTTCATAGTCGGCATGGAAAAAAAAGGCTTTTCCCATAACAAGATAAGAATCGTCGATATATATATTGTATTCATTTTTACTATAAAAGGCTTTGTCTTTTTCAGACATTTCGCTTTTACCCTCGTCTGGCTTTTTAGTGATAGAATGTAATCTGATTGATTTTGTGGATTTTTCAATCGTTCTGTCCATCTGTGGTTTGGTTCCTGCGGCTAATTCTTCATCACCATATTTAAATATAGGTAATACCTGTGAATAATCATCCATGTATGATTCTTCATATTTTTTTACACCTTCCTTATAACTTTCAGTACCATTAAAAAGGATGTTATATTTTGTAGTTAAGCCATGATAAAAACGTGTTAAGCCTGTGTTTTTCTTTGTTGAACAGCCCGGTCCAATAAAAAACAAGAGAATTAACAAAAAACAGTATTTTATAAATTGATTCACCCGATAATATTTTAACGATTGTAATCCAACTATTTCAAACCAAAAATTCTTTGAAATAGTATTTAAAATCAAAATTTATTTTAATAAAAAGAAAGATATAAAACTAGTAAATAAATTGAACATGGCATAAAAAGAAAATGGATGTTACTAATAAACATCCATTTTTTTGCTATTTTTTAAATGCTCGCTAATGGTTTATGCAGAAATTACTTCTTTAATTTCAGGGATTTGTTTTTTAACTGCCTGTTCTACACCGTTTTTAAGCGTTTGAATACTGTAAGGACATGCTCCACATGCTCCTAGTAATTCAACTTTAACAACCATTTCATCTGTTAATTCAACAAACCTGATATCTCCACCATCTGCAACAAGATAGGGTCTAACCATTTCGATAGTTTCATTTACTCTTTTTTCAAGATCTTGTCTTTTAGCTTCGTCCATTTTTAAAAAAATTAAATTATTTTAGTTATTAAGCTTTTATTTCAACGCGTTTTGTTGGTTCTTCATTAGCATTTCTATCTTCGATGGCTTTAATAACCAAAGCAGATAAATCTTTAAATGCTTTTTCCACAATAGACCCTTCGTTCAATACAGCGGGATTTCCATAGTCGCCTCCCTCGCGAATACTTTGAACAATAGGAATTTGACCAAGTAAAGGAATATTTTCTTTTTCCGCAAGATTTTTACATCCGTCTTTACCAAAAATATAATATTTGTTATTAGGTAATTCTTCAGGTGTAAACCACGACATGTTTTCAATCAGTCCTAAAATTGGTACATTAATTTGTTTTCCTGTGAACATTTTAATTCCTTTAATAGCATCAGCTAGGGCTACATCTTGCGGAGTACTTACTATAATCGCACCGGTTACAGAAACTTCCTGTACTAAAGTTAAATGAATATCGCTTGTTCCGGGAGGTAAATCAACAACCAAATAGTCTAATTCGCCCCATTCTGCTTGATTAAGCAGTTGTTTTATAGCACTTGTTGCCATAGCTCCTCGCCAAACCAAAGCATCTTCAGGATTTATAAAAAACCCGATTGACAATACTTTAACTCCATAATTCTCAACCGGAGTAATCATCTCAATATCGTCTACCTTGCGAACAAAAGGTCTTTGCCCTTCAACATTAAACATTTTTGGAATTGACGGACCATATATGTCGGCATCTATTAAGCCAACTTTAGCTCCTGTTTTTGCAAGTGATATTGACAAATTTGTTGCTACAGTTGATTTCCCTACACCGCCTTTGCCAGAAGCAACTGCAATAATGTTTTTCACCCCTTTTAATGACTGAGATTCCTGGACATTTTTAATAGCTTTCCTCTCTGGGGCTCTGATTTTAATATTTCCGGTAAAATCAAGATCTTTTCCCAAATGTTGCTCTATTGCCTGAATGCAAACTTTTTGCATTGAATTCACAAAAGGATCATTTGGTTTTTTAAAACTTAGAGTAAATCCTGCCTTCGTATCTTCAATCCAAATATCATCAACCATTCCCATTGATACAATATCTTGTGCCGTTTCAGGATGTTTCACGTTCCTTAAAGCATCCAGAATTTGTTTTTTAGAATAAGACATATCTTTATCCTTATTTTTATTTAATTTAAATTAACGCAGCAAAGATAATAAATTAGTTAAAAGTTTTTAGTTAAAAGTTCAAAGTTTTCTGTTCAAAAAGCGGGAACTCATACAGCTAATATTTGACTTTTAACCAGTTACTGTAATTCAATTACTGGATCCCAAAAGTGTTTTGTAAAATCAACTATGGTATCTTCTTCGACTTTAATTCCTTCGTTTTCGAGAAGCTGTTTCATGGTGTTAGAATTTCCAAAGTGATGTTTCCCTGTGAGAAGTCCGTTTCGATTTACTACCCGGTGAGCAGGAACATAATCCTTTTGATGATGTGAATCGTTCATTGCCCACCCAACAACCCTTGCTGATTGTGCTGTTCCCAGATATTTGGCTATCGCCCCATAACTTGTAACCCTTCCATATGGAATTTGTCGGGCTAGCTCATAAACCTGACTAAAAAAACTTTTATTCTTCGGTTGGTTCTTCAAGTTGAATAGAATTGTTCAGTTTAAATCGCAAATAATGAATTGGTTTACTCTGAGCTAAGAATTGCTGTTCGTAGAATGTTTTAATGGATAGAATTTCATTCACAATGGCCGAATTATAAAGGTTGTCAGTATCTATAACTATTTCAAGTTTATTAATCTCGGCTAATTGTTTTGTGTACTGATACAATTCGGCACTATCTGTTTTTAAATTGATAAAACCATCCTGTTTAATAAAGGCTTGATAATAACCTAAAAACCGGGTTGAAGTAAGTCGTTTATAATATTTTTTTGGCTGAGGATCGGGAAAAGTAATCCAAATTTCAGAAATCTCTTCTTTACCAAAAAAGGAATTTATTAAATCTATCCTTGTTCGTAAAAAAGCAACATTTTTTATTCCTTCATCTACAGCAGTTTTAGCTCCTCGCCACATTCTGGCTCCTTTAATATCAATACCAATAAAATTTGTATCAGGATTTTGTTTTGCCAGTCCAACTGTATATTCACCTTTACCACACCCTAACTCCAGAATTAAGGGCTTATCATTTTGAAAAAAATCTTTAGCCCATTTACCTTTTAATCTGTAATCTTTATTAAATACTTCATCAAACAAAGGTTGCACAACATGATCAAAGGTCTCCATTTCGGCAAACCTCGATAATTTTTTCTTTACCACTTTAGTTGATTGTTTTAAGCTTAGCGAATTTCAACTTTTTCAATTTTTAATCCAATATCCGAAATATATTCTAATTCGTCAATACGCATGCCTTGAGTATATTCAAAAGTATAAATCCCCGAAATAGGAAATCGTATATTTCGTTTGTATATAAACTGATTATCATAAATATCGCCCCAACCACTTCCTGTCCATTTTCCTCTTTCGTCGGCTAAATAGCATTCAAGTGTGTCGCAAAGTTCAGATCCATTGGGTGATGTTGTTTTTATAAACAGAAATAAATTCTGCATTTTATACCTTGATGTATTTCGAACATTAACATAGATATTATGCGGATTAATCGTATCGCTGACGTCGACTTCGAATTTTATAATAGAATCTTTATTCCAGGCAAAATCATCTATTTCAATGTTTTGTTCAAATACATGGTTAGGGTTGCATGACCCTAAAACAAATACAAACGAGGCAAACAAAAAGACACTAAGTATTCTGATTCTTTTCATTTCTTGGTCTTTTACGTTTATTATTTCTATTCTTTTTCTTTTTTGGTTTTTGATCATCAAAACGGGTCAAGCTATCTTGTCCAACTTCATTTTTGAAATCCAACGTGCCTTCAATAACAACATTCGAAAGATCAATTAGCACATCAACCTTTTTACCCTTTTTATTTAGCTCTACAATCTCCCTAACTCTTTCAACCGGAACAGGAGTAAAATTAACCATATTTACAGGATCAAATGTATACCACATTATACCTCTGAATATATCAGTTTTGCTATGATATGCCTGTCCTGTTTTTGTTTCAAGAACGATGTTTCTTGATGGAAAATCTTTTTGAGCATCAATGTAACAGTCAAGTTCGTAATTTAAGCAACATTTCAATTTCCCACATTGCCCTGCCAGTTTCTGTGGGTTTAAGGAGATTTCCTGATAACGTGCCGAATTTGTTGTAACAGAAACAAAATTGGTGATCCAGGTTGCACAGCACAGTTCTCTGCCACATGAACCAATGCCTCCTATTCTACCTGCCTCCTGACGAGCACCAATCTGGCGCATTTCAATTCGGATTTTAAATTTTTCGGCTAAAATCTTGATGAGTTCCCGAAAATCTACTCTTTCGTCAGCAATGTAGTAAAAAATGGCCTTGGTTTTATCTCCCTGATATTCAACGTCACCAATCTTCATGTTTAGTTTAAGATCAGATGCTATCTCACGGGTTTTCAACATGGTCGATTCCTCTAATGCAGTGGCTTCATACCATTTTTCTAAATCGGCAGGTTTAGCTTTACGATATACCTTTTTAAACTCATGTTCATCCAATTTAATTCCATGTTTTCTAAGCTGGAAATTTACAAGTTCACCAGTTAAGGTAACTATACCTATATCATGCCCGGGAGATGCTTCAACAGCAACAATATCACCTTTATTTAAACGCAAAGAGTTTGCATTTATAAAAAATTCTTTTCGTGTATTTTTAAACTGAACCTCAATAATATCAAGCCTTTGAACTGAATCAGGAATGTCATTTAACCAATCGAATGTTTGCAGTTTGCCACAACACTCAGGTTTAATACAATTACAAGAAGATATATTTGGTTCAGGTTGATTCCCTGATTTTTCGTTTTCAATATTATCCATAACTTATATGTTATACGCTACAAAATCTTTCTCACATAATAATACCTCTAAGAACAAAGATATTTCAATTAGCAAAAGTAATGAAAATTAATTTTTTATCAATTTTATAATCTTTAAAGCTAAATCTAAAAATACAATTTTATTGTAGGCATTCATTTCAATATCTGAATGAGCTTTATTTAGTGCTTCATAAATACCATATACATTTCCCTGATTAATAAATTGTGAAAACTTTTCAGAAAACTCTAACTCCTTTTTAGTGAGATATACCAGGTTTCGGTTTTCAATGTTTAGCATAAAGTTTTCACGAACAAGCCTTAGAGAATAGGATAAAAAGTTTTTTTGCTTTTCCCTTCCTATTCGTGATATTTCATCTACCCAGTCAATTAAATCAATTACTTTTCGTTGAAACGATAAACGCATAAACTGAGTAAACTGTTCAAAATTATAATTATCTTCTTCGGCTGAGTTGATTAGATTTTGTGCTTCAAAATAATTTCCATTTGCAAGATGTGCCAGGTC
>KB228669.1_pt106 | contig 24459 bp, 22 predicted proteins | sample 524768 | NCBI WGS metagenome assembly AMQJ01 (sample SAMN00998488, study PRJNA167727) | sediment metagenome | isolation source: subsurface aquifer sediment | place: USA: Rifle, Colorado | collected Aug-2009
GTTGTATTAAAAAATTCAAATTTAATGTCTGTGCTCTAGATTACTAAGTTTTTACCTGATTATAACTTTCAAGTATTCCTTAACTTTTGTTTTATCTCAATATTTCAAAGAACTTTCTCTTTATCCCAAATCTTCCCTCTTATCAACTTCTCCGTTTTGGGATTGCAAAGATATTTAAAATTTTCGCTTATCCTAACAAAAAAATAACTTTTATTCCTCTTCTATCAATAAATTTTTTTGATTATCTCACCCCTCTGAAAGCGGCTGCAAATATAAAAACTTTAATTCCTATTTTCCAAATTTATTCCGGAAAATTTTTATCCCGTTTTTATCCAGCGTTTCTGCAATATCCTCAAGAACTTTTTCCCCTTTGGGAGTGCAAATATAAAAACTGTTTTCAATTCTGCAAGCCATTTATTTCACTTTTTTTATCAATCTTAGCTAAGCAATTAGATTACAACAAAATAAATTTTTAATTTTATCGTTCAGAGACTCAATATAGGTCAATTTGAAATAAAAGTTTTATCTTCGCTTATCTAATCATGTCAATCAAATAACAAAAATGAAACCATCCAAAAGACTCGTAATCATTCCGACATATAATGAAAAAGACAATATTGAGAAAATGATTAAAAAAGTATTTTCTCTTAATTTGTCCTTTGATCTACTAATTATTGATGACAGTTCTCCGGATGGAACAGCTGATATTATAAAATTATTACAAAAGGATTATCCAGAAAAACTGCATTTATTGGAAAGACCAGGGAAGCTTGGCTTAGGCACTGCTTATATTACAGGTTTTAAATGGGCTCTGGAAAACAATTATGATTTTATCTGCGAAATGGATGCAGATTTTTCTCATAACCCTGAAGATTTAATCAAGCTTTATGAAGCATGCGAGAATCAAGGGGCTGATCTGGCAATTGGATCAAGATACATATCTGGAGTTAATGTTGTAAATTGGCCTATGGGCAGGATATTAATGTCGTACTTTGCTTCAATTTATGTTCGATTTATTACCGGAATGAATATTCAAGACACTACTGCCGGTTTTAAATGTTATAAAAGGAATGTTCTTGAAACAATTAATCTTGATAAAATAAAACTTAAGGGATATGCTTTCCAGATTGAGATGAAGTTTACAACATGGAAATTTGGATTTAAAATCGTTGAAGTACCTATTATATTCACAGAAAGACAAGAGGGTGTATCAAAAATGAGTGGAGGTATCTTTAATGAAGCAGTTTGGGGGGTAATTAAAATGAAATTCAGAAGTTTTTTTCAAAAATATGAAATCACAAAATAAATACTCATAATATAATGTATAGCCTACTGATTAAAAATGTTACAATCGTTAATGAAGGAAACCAATTTTTGGGAGGAATATTAATAGATAATGGAAAGATAAAAAAGATTCTCAAAACTGATGAACTAGAAGGACTAACAGCCCGATCAATCATTGACGGTAAAGGGAAATACCTTTTACCTGGGATAATTGATGATCAGGTTCATTTTAGAGATCCCGGATTAACACACAAAGGAGATATATATTCTGAATCTAAGGCTGCAATTGCGGGAGGAATTACTTCTTTCATGGAAATGCCCAATACTGTTCCACAAGCAACCACTCATGAATTACTAGAAGAAAAATATCAAATGGCATCGGAGAAATCCTTAGCCAATTACTCATTTTATTTAGGAGCAACGAACGATAACGTTGAAGAAATTAAAAAAACTGACCCTAAGAAGGTTTGTGGGATTAAAGTTTTCATGGGATCATCAACTGGAAACATGTTGGTTGATGACAAAGATTCACTTTCAAGGATTTTCTCTGAATCTCCGCTTTTAATCGCAACCCATTGTGAAGATGAAGAAACTATTCAAACGAATACTATTAAATATAAGGAAGAGTTTGGAGAAGATTTACCATTAAAGTATCATTCAAAAATTCGAAGCGAAGAGGCATGTTATAAATCATCCGCTTTAGCAGTTGAACTAGCTAAAAAATACAATTCGAGACTCCACATATTACATTTAAGCACAGCTAAGGAATTAGAACTTTTCAGCAACACCCCTTCTACCAGAGAAAAAAGGATCACGGCAGAAGTATGTGTTCATCATTTATGGTTTACAGAAGATGATTATGATGCGTACGGGACTAAAATAAAATGGAATCCTGCCATCAAAACATTAAAGGATAGAGAAGCTTTACTGAATGGATTAAAAAATAATACGATTGATATTATCGCAACAGATCATGCCCCTCATACTAAGGAAGAAAAGGCTAACAAATACTTTAAAGCTCCTTCGGGCGGTCCTTTGGTACAGCATTCATTGGTTGCCATGCTAGAGTTATATCATAATAATAAGGTAAGCTTAATTGATATTGTAAATAAAATGTGCCATGCTCCCGCTGAAATATTTCAAGTTAAAGAAAGAGGTTATATTCGAGAAGGATATTGGGCAGATTTGGTTTTAGTAGATATGAATTCTCCATGGACTGTAGAGGAGAAAAACATCTTATATAAATGCAAATGGTCGCCTTTTGAGAATCAGATTTTTAAATCAAGGATTACCCATACTATTGTCAACGGCAAATTAGTCTATGATAATGGAGTTTTCGATGAAACGGTGAAAGGTAAACGGCTAGTCTTTGACAGATAAACTAAAACATTACTTCTAATCTTTATATAATCATGAGATATTATACTAAGACTCTCCAATTGCTTATTATTTTGTTAGTGTTTACGTTCGGATGTAATTTAAAACAAAAAGAAAATCAAGCTATACAATTCGGAAATGAAGAAAATTATATCGTTATAGCTGATACAATTATTAATGATGTTGTTGTAAAAAATCCCAACCAGGACGAATGGACTGACATTTGTTTAAGAAATCTGGACAAAAAAATGCTGGTTGACGAAATTTTTAAATCAGTTTATTCCGGAAAACTAATTCCACATGAGTTCTTTAATAATGAAGTTTTAAGTATAGATGACATTAAAGCGTTAGAAGATGATCCGGATTTTAACCGCGATTTAATTGCAAAAGTTCAGTTTGAAGAAGCCTGGTATTTTGATCCAGAGAGTCAAAAAATGATAAAAAAAGTACATTCTATTATGCTTGCGTATGAAATTTACAACTCGTTAGGCGAAATAAGAGGATACAAACCAGCTTTTAAGGTATACCTAAAATAATACAGTAATTTAATGAATAAAAGTATGCGTGTTTTATTTGTGGACTCAACACACAATAAACTTCCAGAGAAATTAACAAAAGCAGGATTTATTTGTGACTATTTTCCAGATATTGAACCTAATGAAATTGTTAAAATCATCTCAAAATATAATGGTGTAATAATAAGGAGTAAAATAAAAATTGATAAAGCTATTATAGATGCAGCAACAAATCTGAAATTCATTGGGCGTGTTGGTGCCGGTTTAGAAAATATTGATGTTGAATATGCTACTCAAAGAGGGATAAAATGCTTTAATTCGCCTGAAGGAAACAGAGATGCAGTTGGAGAACAAGCACTGGGAATGCTACTTACATTATTTAATAACATTATTAAAGCAGATTTCGAAGTTCGCAACGGGAAATGGATTCGGGAAGGAAACAGGGGAATAGAAATTAAAGGGAAAACAATTGGCATTATTGGATACGGGAATATGGGAAGTGCTTTTGCTCAGCGTTTAACAGGATTTGAGGCAAATGTAATTGCATATGATAAATACAAATTCAATTATTCAGATGATTATGTGCAAGAAACATCTATCGAAAACTTATTTGATCAAGCTGACATTCTTAGTTTGCATGTTCCGTTAACTGAAGAAACACAATATATGGTTAATGATAATTTCATTAATCAATTTAAGAAAAGTATATATATAATAAATACTGCGAGAGGGAAAGTTTTAAAGACCGATGATCTTGTAAAAAATATGCAAAAGGGTAAGGTTTTAGGCTGTGCGCTTGATGTACTTGAATACGAGCAAGTTTCTTTTGAAAATCTGCATTCAGAAAATGTACCTGAAACATTTCAATATTTAATACAAAGTAATAAAGTAGTTTTAACTCCTCATATTGCAGGATGGACTCATGAATCAAACATTAAACTTTCTAAATTTTTGGCAGATAAAATTATCGCAGCTTTTACTTAATTACAAAATGTGCAGTATGCCTGCTTCTTTGTTCAATATATATTTTTTTCCCTTTAGTTACTTTCTGTATTGCATCCTCAGAATAATGTCTGATTGTTAGCAATTCTAACTGATCATTATACAACACCTTGTAATCCTCTTTAAATCTTTCAATTAACTGTTTTGATTTACTGTTTGAATTATCAATACATAATGAAATACTAATGGCAGAATTCTGAATCAGATTAACTCTAATTCTATGTTCTGATAAATATTTGAAAATCTTGCTCAGTTCATCCTCAAAAACAAATGAAAGATCTTTCGGGAACAAGCTAATTAACATTTGATCCTTCTTTAATATAAATATGGGTAAGTTCTGATCATACTTTTTAAAACAATCAATTTCTGTTCCCGATCCTTCTGGCTTAATAAAAGACCGAACAAATAACGGGATGTTTTTATTATGAAGTGGTTTTAAGGTTTTAGGATGTATCACTTTAGCTCCAAAATAGGCTAACTCAACAGCTTCCTGATATGAGATTTTATCAAGCTTTTCAGTGTCTTGAAAATATTGTGGATCTGCATTTAGAATACCATCAACATCTTTCCATACAATAACTTTATCTGCATTCAATACATTTGCTAAAGCAGCAGCTGTATAGTCAGAACCTTCCCTTCCAAGGGTTGTAACAAACCCGTCGTTTGTTGCCCCTATGAAACCCTGAGTTAAATAAATCGTTTGATTTTTAAAATTGAAAACTGATTCTGCGTTTATGCTGGTTTTCTCAAAATCAATACTAGCTTCTCTAAAAACATCATCAGTTATAAATACTTTTCTTATATCAACCCAGGAATTAGATAACTGCTGGGAGTTTAAAAAAGCACTTACTATTTTTGTGGAAAGTATTTCTCCGAATGAAACCACCTGATCATATTTTTTATCATATGAACTATAGGTTTTATTGTTCAATTCTTTTTTTAAGTTATCAAATTCTTCTTTTATATCCTTGTATATTTTATCATTCTCATTGGGAAACAATTCTTTTACCAGCTCGAGATGATAGCTTTTTAAATCTTCATATTTACTATAACTTTTGTTAAGATCCTCGATAGATGTCTTTAAAATTTCTTCAAGCGCATTGGTAGTTTTTCCTAATGCAGAAATTACGATAATAAGATTATCAGTATAATCCTTAACAATATTTAAAAGATTTTTAACTCCTTTTGAATCTTTAACCGAGGCACCTCCAAATTTAAAAACAAGCATATTAATTAAATCTTTTTAAAAACAATAAAAGCCTACAAATTTAGTATTTCTTATTTTTAAACTCCTACAATCATGAATAAACTTCTGTAAAAGTCGTTTTTTTCATTATTTTATTCTTATTCATAAAATTAAAATTATTTTTGTATAGTATAAATTAAAAATTCAATTTGAATCATTGAATTTTCTTCATTTTTAAATCTTTAACTCTTGCTCAATGAAAGGCTATAATATAACAACCTTAAACGAATTTATTATTCGCAGACAGGCCAATATTCCATATGCTAAAGGAGAACTCTCTAATTTGCTACATCATATAGGCATAGCCGCCAAGGTAGTGCATAAAAAAGTTAACAAGGCAGGTTTGGTTGATGTATTAGGTGAAGCAGGCGAAATAAACATTCAGGGCGAAAGCCAGCAAAAGCTGGACGTGTTTGCCGACATGCAGTTTACTTATGCATTACAAGACAGTGGAGAATGTTGTGGAATTGCTTCTGAAGAAAATCAGGAAATAATAACATTCGACGATGAACTTTCTTTGGATGGCAAGTATATTGTATGCATGGATCCATTAGACGGATCATCAAATATTGATGTAAATGTATCCATTGGTACTATTTTCTCAATTTACAAAAGAATTTCACCAAGAGGAGAACGAGCTCAATTAATTGATTTTCTTCAAGAAGGAAACAAGCAAATTGCTGCAGGTTATATCATTTACGGATCATCAACCATGCTTGTATATACCACAGGAATGGGGGTTAATGGCTTTACTTTAGATACAGGGATAGGTGAGTTTTGTCTTTCACATCCAAATATTAAAACTCCAGAAACCGGGAAAATTTATTCCTTAAATGAAGGTAATTACAATAAGTTCCCTGAGGGAGTTAAAAAGTACATTAAATATTGCCAGGATAAAGATACTGCAACAAACAGACCATACTCAGCGCGTTATATCGGATCACTCGTTGCTGACTTTCATAGAAATTTAATGAAAGGAGGAGTTTTCATTTATCCTGAAACAGCAAGCGCCCCTAATGGTAAACTCAGATTACTTTATGAATGTAATCCTATGGCATTTATTGCTGAACAAGCCGGAGGGAAAGCTACAAATGGAAAAACAAGGATACTTGATTTAAAGCCTGAAACACTTCATCAAAGAGTGCCCTTATACACCGGTTCTAAGGAAATGGTAACAAAAGCTGAAGATTTTCTACATGAATTTGGAGGTTAATTAAATTTAAACATATTTATAATAAAGGTAGTTTATAAATAACTACCTTTTTTTATCTTTGGCAGGCTTTGGAAATAAAATTAATAAATAAAATTATTCGTGAACATTCAATAATTATTGAATGTTCTGAAACGCTTAAAAAAACAAATAGATTGTTTTTAAGGAATCTTGCAGGATCTGCCAGGAGCCTTTATATTTCAAACATTTTAAATAGTTTATCACAAAATCATTTAATCATACTTCCCGATAAAGAAGAAGCAGCTTATTTTCATAATGATTTATCATTAATTTCGGATCAAAAAGCAATATTTTTCCCCACCTCATATAAAAGATCAATTATTTATGGTCAGGAAGACAGTTCTAACTTATTATTACGGGCAGAAGCTCTGCAACTTCTTGCAAATAACGAGAAACTTATTATAGTTACGTATCCTGAAGCAATTATTGAAAAAGTCATTCATAAAGATAAATTAATTAACTCTACCCTAAATTTAAATGTTGGCGAACAAGTTTCCATTGATTTTATTCAGGAGGTTTTGCAGGAGTATCATTTTCAATATGTCGATTTTGTATATGAACCTGGTCAATATTCAATCCGGGGTAGCATAATTGATGTTTTTTCTTTTGCTTCGGATTTACCTTACAGAATTGATTTTTTTGGCGATGTAGTAGATTCAATCAGGTCTTTTGATATCGAGAATCAGTTATCCATTGAAAGTTTTACTCAAATTTCAATAGTCCCAAAAATTGTTAATCCTAATAAAGAAAATGAGGATCTTAAGCAAAAGGAGTCTTTTTTCCACTTTTTAAATCAAGACTCAATGGTTTGGGTTGAAAATCTTCCTCTTATTTTAGATAAAATATCAGGAGTTGAAGAAAAGCTGGTTGATCAGATCAGTATGGATCAAATCATATCAGCAGAAGATGTTCTTGAATCGATCAATAAACTTAAAATCATTGAACTAGGGCAAAAGAACAATCATCATCACCCTGAAATTCAATTTAATACATCGCATCAACCTTCTTTTAATAAAAACTTTGAGTTGCTGGGGAAAAATATCCTCGAAAATGATAAAAAGGGATATACTACATATATTCTATCTGATAATGAGAAACAAATTGAACGACTTGAAGCTATTTTTAATGATGTAAATCCTGAGATAAAATTTAATCCTATTCTTAAAACTATCCATGAAGGATTTATTGATCATGATCTGAAAATCTGTTTTTATACCGATCATCAAATTTTTGGAAGATATCATAAGTTTAAGATAAAAAATAGTCTTCAAAAGAAAGAGCAAGTCACCATGCGAGAGTTAACCGGTTTGCATCCGGGAGATTATGTTGTGCATATTGATCATGGGATTGGGAAGTTTGGAGGATTAGAAAAAATTGACATAAACGGGAAAACACAAGAAGCAATAAAACTGGTTTATAAAGATCAGGATACCGTGTATATTAGTATTCATGCACTCCACAAAATTTCAAAATATAAAGGCAAGGATGCGGAACCTCCCCGAATATATAAACTTGGTTCAGGGGCATGGCAAAAGCTAAAACAAACAACCAAGTCGAAAGTAAAAGATATTGCCAAAGAATTAATTGAATTATATGCTCAACGTAAAGAAGAAAAAGGTTTTTCGTTTTCAGCAGATACCTATTTACAGAAAGAGTTAGAGTCGTCATTTATTTATGATGATACTCCTGATCAACTAATATCTACAAATGCGGTAAAAAACGATATGGAATCTGAAGTTCCGATGGACAGGTTAATTTGTGGTGATGTGGGATTCGGGAAAACAGAAATTGCAATCAGAGCAGCATTCAAAGCTGTAACCGACAGTAAACAGGTAGCCGTTTTAGTACCTACAACAATATTAGCTTTGCAACACTATCAGACTTTTCGGGAAAGACTTGCAGACTTCCCCTGTAATGTTGAATATCTAAGTCGGCTAAGATCAAAAAAACAACAAACAGAAACGATTAAAAATCTTGCCGAAGGAAAAACTGATATTATCATAGGTACCCATAAATTAGTTGGAAAAGAAATTTCTTTTAAAGATCTCGGGCTTCTTATTATCGACGAAGAACAAAAATTTGGAGTTGCAGTAAAAGAGAAACTAAAAAAACTAAAGCTTAATGTAGATACCTTAACACTAACAGCAACACCTATACCCAGAACTTTACAATTCTCAATGATGGGTGCCCGCGATCTTTCAATAATAAATACACCCCCTCCTAACAGGTATCCAATTATCACTGAATTACATACTTTTAATGAAGAAATAATAAAAGAATCTATCGATTATGAATTTCAGCGAAACGGGCAGGTATTCTTTATTCATAATCGGGTTCAAAACATTCAGGAGATTGAGGTTCTGATTAATAAACTATGTCCGGATGTAAGAACGGTTATTGCACACGGACAAATGGAAGGTGCAAAACTCGAAAAGGTGATGCTCGATTTTATTAATTACGATTACGATGTTTTGATTGCCACAACAATCATAGAATCCGGATTAGATATTCCAAATGCAAATACAATCATTATTAATAATGCACAGAACTTTGGGCTAAGTGATCTGCATCAACTTCGTGGACGTGTAGGACGATCAAATAAAAAAGCTTTTTGTTATTTACTTGCTCCTCCTCTTATTTCTGTTACACAAGAAGCCAGAAGAAGACTAAAAGCAATTGAAGAATTTTCTGAACTTGGAAGTGGATTTAATATAGCAATGCAAGATTTAGACATTAGAGGAGCAGGAAATTTACTTGGTGCTGAACAAAGCGGATTTATTACAGACATTGGATTTGAAACCTATCATAGAATATTAAATGAAGCCATTTTAGAATTAAAAGAGTCTTCATTCCATGACTTATATGAAAGTGAACAAGAAACAGAAATAGAAAGGCAAATTTCACAACAGAAATTTGTTAGCGATTGTCAAATTGATACAGATCTAGAAATTCTTTTCCCCGATAACTACATTGCAAATATCTCAGAAAGAATAAGATTATATCGTGAACTTGATAATATAGAAACAGAAGAAAAACTAATCGATTTTGAAAATCACTTAAAAGATCGATTTGGGGAAATACCTTCCCAAACAATAGAATTAGTAAATGTTGTCCGATTAAGATGGTTAGCTGTTGAACTGGGTTTTGAAAAAATAATTTTAAAAAACGGAAAAATGACAGCCTATTTTATAAGTAATCAAGATTCTCCTTTCTATAAATCAACAGTATTTTCAAAAATATTAGGTTTTATTCAGCAAAATCCAAAAGATATAAAAATGAAAGAAGCCAATAACAAGCTGACAATGAGCTTTGATCGAACTCTAAGCATACAGAATGCTATTCATAAAATGCAAAAAATATTCATGTAGGGTAAAAATCTTATTATTAATCTTAACATACGGAATAATTTCATAATTTTACAGGCTGATTTTAAATACATTAAGAATTAATGAATCTCACCATTGATATAGGAAATACCAGAAATAAACTTGCCGTTTTTTACAAAAATGAACTAGTGGATTCAACATCAATAGATGAATTATCAGTTCCAACTTTACAAAATTTCCTGAACAAACATTCTAACATAGAAAATGGGATACTTTCTTCAGTAAAAGTTATTGATCCTTCAATTCTTGCTTTTTTAAAATCAAGTCTGAGCTATTTTATTGAATTGGATGAAACAACTAATATTCCAATTGAAAATCAATATAAAACAAAAAGCACTTTAGGTAAAGACCGTTTAGCAGCTGTAATTGGAGCATACAATATTTTCCCGGACATGAACGTTTTGGTCATTGACATGGGAACCGCAATAACTTTTGATTTCATAAATGAACAGAAACAATACTTAGGTGGCACCATTTCACCAGGTTTAACAATGAGATACAAAGCACTAAATCATTTTACAAATAAATTACCATTGCTTGAAAAGAATGAAGATTTTAGTTTAATCGCGGATAACACTGCTAATGCTATAATTTCTGGAGTCCAGAATGGAATAATTTTCGAAGTAGATGGATATATAAACACATTAAAAAGCGAATATGATGACTTAAAAATTATTTTAACAGGAGGAGATGCTATTTTTTTTGATAAAAAGTTAAAAAATACCATCTTTGTAAACTTAAATTTAAATTATATAGGATTAAACAGAATTATAGAACACAACCAACCAAAATGATAAAAAGATATCTTTTAATAATCGGAATTATTGCATTAACCAACATATATTCGTTTAGCCAGAGCATTACTAACTCGCCATATTCAAGATTTGGCATTGGGGATATCGATCGAAACGGCTTTAATAATAGCAAAGCAATGGGAGGCCTTTCAACAGGTCTGAGAGCAAATAATCAAATTAACTACATGAACCCTGCAGCTATTAGCGCTCAAGACACCATGTCGTTTATTTTTGATGTTGGAGTGCAAGGTATTTTTAAAGACATGAAATCGACTTCATCAACAGCCAATTTTGATGATTTTTCTTTTGACCATATTGCTATTTCATTTCCTATTAAAAGATGGTGGTTTGCCAGCCTAGGGATAACTCCTTATTCAAAAATAGGATACAATATACAACAAACCGGAGATTATGAGCCTATTGACACGGTAAATTTACATTATGATTATTACGGTAATGGTGGTATAAACCAATTATATTTAAGCAATTCATTTGTGCTATTTAAGAATCTTTCACTGGGGATTAATATTAACTATCTTTTTGGATCTATCGAGCAGTATAACCAGGCTTATTTGGATAGACCAGACAGTTATGCAACTGTTGTTGCTGACAATATTTCAGTAAAAAAACTAACATACGATTTTGGCCTACAGTATTATAATGAGTTTTCTGATAAGTACTTTTATGTTGTTGGATTAAGCTATTCGAATAAAATTAATTTTAATTCAAAAAAGGAAAGTGCTGTTTTAATGACTGAGAATTTCAGCTTATATAACATAAATGTTATCGATTATCTTGCCAGTTACTCAAGTAAAATTGATACAATTTCGTCTTCCAGTACAAACAATTATAAAGTTGAAGTGCCTGCAAGATACAGTATTGGGTTTACTACAGGTATTAAAAATAAATTAATAATTGGTTTTGATTATTCCTATCAGGACTGGAAAAATATAAAATCTCTTAATGTGAATGATAACTTTGGTACAGATCAAAGTTTTAACTTTGGTTTTGAATATACACCTGGCAAATTTTCGTTGAGAGATTATTATAAAAGAATTAACTATCGGGCAGGTGCGTATTTAAATAATACATATCTTAAGCTTAATGGAGAACAAATTAAAAATTATGGCATAACATTTGGACTAGGATTCCCATTATCGAACCAAAGAACAAGTCTAAACGTATCTTATTCGTATGGGAAAAGAGGTACAACAGCAAATGGATTAATAGAGGAAAATTACCAAACATTCGGAATTAATATAACTTTGTACGATTTTTGGTTTATAAAAAGAAAATTTCAATAATTAAAAACTTATAAAAATGAAAACAATTGCAAAAGGGATTTTAACAACTTTGTTTTTAGCACTAACTATCGGTTTTGTTTTTGGGCAAAAAGGATACTTGGATGGGTCAAAATATGGACATGGAGAAGACAGTATCAGCTGTATCAAGAACTTGTCATTATATAGGGAATATGCCAGACAAGAAAATTATGAAATAGCTCAAAGTTCTTGGGCAATTGTTTATAATGAATGTCCAAAAGCCAGTTTATACATCTATATTGATGGTATAAAAATGATTGAAAGTACCTTAAAAACAATACAAGACGCTACTCAGAAAAAAAGGCTGGTTGATAGTATGATGAGAATATATGATAAAAGAATTAAATATTTTGGCAAAGAAGGTTATGTTCTTGGAAATAAAGGAGTTGATTTTATTAAATATTCCGAAAACACAATTGAAAATATGCAAATTGGATATGATTGGTTAAAAAAATCTATACAGCTTGAAAAGAATGAAAGCGGACCAGCTCAGTTACTAACCTTTATGCAGGCTTCTAATGCACTTTTACAGGCTAATGCATTCAGTGCAGGACAAGTTGTAAGTGATTATGGAATAGTATCTGAAATTGTTGATGCCGTTATTAAAAAAGGTGGTAAAGACGGAGCGAGAATGGAACCCGCTAAAGCCCCAATTGATCAAATATTTGAGGGTGTTGCAAGTTGTGACGAATTAGTCCCTTTCTATACCAAAAAGTTTACTGAAACTCCAGATGATGTTGAATTCTTGAAAAAATCAACAGATCTTTTAAGAGCAACAAAATGTAACAATACAGAGTTGTTTTTCAATATGGCTTCCAGGCTTAACACATTAGCACCTGCAGCTGACCTTGCATACGAGCTTGCAAGAATTACAAACCAAGCTGATAAATTAGAAGAATCAACTAAATATTATAAGCAAGCAATCGAATTGGAATTGGAGAATATTAATAAAGCTAAATATTATCTTGAACTTGGAGATGTTACCCGTCGATTAGGAAATTACCAACAAGCAAGAACATATGCTTTAAATTCTGCTGAATTAGATGCTACCAATGGTTACCCTTATTTATTGATTGGCAATATCTATGCAGCAGCTAGCAAAACATGTGGAGAAGAAGAATTTGGTCAAAAAGCAGTTTATTGGGCTGCTGTTGATAAATTTCTGAAAGCAAAAGCGATTGATGCCACTTTAACCGATGATGCCAATAAATTTATTGATGCATACAGACCATTTTTTCCTGATAACGAAACCATATTCTTTTATGGATTAAAAGAAGGAGATACATACACAGTAGGATGTTGGATAAATGAAAGAACTACAGTTAGAGCACGATAATTTTTTAAGTAAACCCTACTTGAAAAGCATAATAATTCCTGTGTTTACAGGAATTATTATGCTTTTTATATCATGTGAGCACAGTTCTATTGAAAAAGTTAACGCTATTACCAGCGAGTTAAATGCCCCTTCTTGGGCTGTTACCAATACCGAAATTATTTACAGTAAGAATGCACTTATTGAAGCACGAATTCAGTCAAAACAAATTAATAGATACTTAGATATTGAAGAACCATATTCTGAATTTCCTGAAGGGCTTTATGTTGAGTTTTACGATTCTTTGCAAAAAGTAAGTTCATTTATAAAAGCAAATTACTGCATTTACGACGAAACTGAAAAATTGTGGACTGCGGAGAACGATGTGGTTTCAGTTAGTGACGAAGGTGATACTTTAAATACCGAGTACCTTATATGGGATGAACAAAAAGGAAAAATATACTCCGATCGTTATGTTCGAATAACAAATAAAGATGGGATAATTCATGGAAAAGGATTTGAAGCAAACCAAGATCTTACTGATTGGCGAATTAAAAATACCTCTGGAACTATAAGTGTTGAAAATGAGAACTAAATTATCTCTTGCATTTGAAATTCTTTGGGTAATAACAGCTATTCTTTGCCTGTTTGCCGGTATTCACCAAACCTATTTCGAAGGGTTTACAAAAAGTTATGCCTTTTTTATATTCTCCTCCGTTGCTTTCATTATGTATTTATTAAGAAGACAAATTAGAAAAACAAATAAAGACAATACGAATGGATGATCCGTTTATATATGGGTTATTGGTTTTATTATTATTGCTTTTTCTTATTTTAAAATCTGCATTTAATTCAGTTAACGAAATTCAACTTGAATTAGATAAAAAGAAAGCAAATTACCACTCCAAAATATTAAGTTTTATAAGTAGAAAAACAAATGAATTTTCTATCGCTAATAACATTCTGTATTATTCAACTTTAACAATCCTGGTAATTCTATTAAGAGCTGATATGTCTGATCTGTTTCAGTATTTTAATACGATACTCCTCCTTTTACTTTTTGGATTTGTTATTGGATTAATTATTTTTCCTTTAATTATTAGTATTCCTAAAATACTTGGCGAATATTTTCCAAATGAAATAATCAATCTGTTTGCCGTATTTTTAATAACGATCTACATACTCGTTTTTCCAATTTTAAAAATTGTACTTTTTTTATCAAACGCCACACTTAATAAAGTAGACAGGCGTGATCTTTTAACAAATCGTAAAACTGATTTTAGCAAAGACGATTTAACCAAATTTGTTTCGGATATTCAAAAATATAGCTTGAAAAATGAAGATATAAATTCAGAAATCAGATTGTTCCAAAACGCATTGGATTTTGCTGAGGTAAAAGTAAGAGAATGTATGATTCCCAGAAACGAAATAACAGCTATTGAGATTAATAATTTAGAAGAATTAAAAGCAAAGTTTATTTCTACTGGTTATTCAAAAATTCTGGTTTTCAAAGATTCAATTGAAGATATTATTGGATTTATTAACAGTAAGAGCCTGTTTAATATGAATCTGGATTTAAGAAATGAGATTAAGAATATTAAGTATTTCCCAGAGACTATGCCTGCCAATAAGCTTTTACGTTTTTTTATTAAATCAGGGCAAAACATAGCAGCCATTGTTGATGAGTTTGGAGGAATATCCGGAATCATAACTATTGAAGATATCCTCGAAGAAATTTTTGGTGAAATTAAAGACGAACACGATTCAGAGGATCTTTTTGAAAAAAAACTTTCAGAAAAGGATTTTATTTTTTCGGGTCGATTAGAAATAGACTATCTAAATGAAAAATACGAGATTAATATTCCTGAAAACGAAGAATATGAAACTTTAGCCGGTTACATCTTAAATCATACAGAAAGTTTTCCCGGTATTAAAGATCAAATTACAATTGAACAATTCAGATTTACAATATTAAAAGTTAGTGAAACACGGGTAGATTTGGTAAAACTTGAGATTCTTTCGTCGCAGGCATAAATTATTTTAGTTTATAAAATTATTAGCTTTAAATTTCGAAAAGAAAATAATAAAATACTAAATTTGCGAGTTAATATTTTTGCCTTATGGCACTAAAAATAATTAAAATTAGTATATTCGAACCTTTAAAAATTTTGACAAAAACAATATTCAATGGCTACATTAGAGAAAATTAGAAATCGCGCAGGAGTGTTAGTTGCAGTAGTAATAGGATTTGCCCTACTTGCATTTATTTTAGGAGATTTTTTAAATTCAGGAAAAACCCTGTTTTCAGATTCTCAGTTTGAAATTGCTGAAATCGCAGGTAAATCTATTTCTTATCAGAAATATCAAAAGGAACTTACTGATATTATAGAAATAAATAAGTTTAGTACTGGAAAGTCGGCTCTTGATGAAGCTACTACCCAAAAAATACAGTCACAAACATGGAGTCAACTAGAAAGAGAATATGTACTAGCTGATGAATACGCCAATCTTGATATTGATGTTAGCAGTCAGGAATTATGGGATATGGTTCAAGGAGAAAATGTTCATCCTATTATTCAGAATTTATTTACAAACCCAGAAACAGGTGAATTAAACACCATGGCTGTAATTCGTTTCTTAAAAACATATGATCAGGATCCTACCGGACAGCAAAAAGCTTATTGGCTGTTTGTTGAAGATCAAATGATTCAGGAAAGAATGTTCACAAAATACACAACTTTAATAAGCAAGGGATTATATACAACAAAAGCAGAAGCTCAAAACGAATTGAACAATATTAATAAAAAAGTTGATTTTGATTTTGTTATTCAAAACATTAACACGATCCCCGATAGTTTAATAGAAATTAAAAATGGTGATTTAAAAACCTATTATGATAATCATCAAAATGAATATAAACAAGAGGCATCAAGAAATATTGAATATGTAACTTTTGATGTTGTTCCTTCCGAAGCAGATAAAAAAGCTACCGAAGAATGGATTAATACTATTAAAGGAGATTTTGCAAATACTGAGAATGATAAGGAATTTGTAAATTTAAATAGTGATATTCAATTTAATAATATTAATTATAAGAAAGACGAACTTCCTGAACAATTAAAAGATGTAATGTTTGATGCAGAAGAAGGTTTCATGTATGGCCCTTATTTTGAGAATGAAGCATATCTATTAGCTAAACTGTCAGAAGTAAATTATGTTCCCGATTCGGTTAAAGCAAGACATATTCTTATACAACCAACTCAACAACAAAGCTCAGGTCAGGTTTTTGCAATTGCTGACAGTTTGAAGAACTTGTTGGAAAAAGGTGCTGACTTTGCATCACTTTCTTCTCAATTTTCTTCTGATAAAGCTGCAAATGAAAAAGGGGGTGATTTAGGATGGTTCAGAGCAAATCAAATGGTATCTCCATTTAGTGATACTTGTTTTAGCTCTAAAGTTGGTGAATACAAATTAGTTGCTACTCAATTCGGATTACATATTGTTCAGGTAACAAACAAATCTAAGGATGAGAAAAAAGTAAAAGTTGCTATATTAGGTCGCAAGTTAGAGCCCAGCTCAGAAACTTATCAAATGACTTATACTGAAGCAAGTAAATTCGCAGGAAATAACACAACTTATGAAAAATTTCAAAAAGCTATTGAAGAAGAAGGTTTAACAAAGAAAATAGCAACTAACATTAAAGAATCTGATCAGCAACTTGCAGGATTGGAAAGTCCAAGAGAATTCATTCGATCTATTTATAAAACCGATAACTTTAATATCATCACATCACAAAACAATGCTATTTTTGAATTAGGAAACCGTTTTATAATTGGTTTTGTGAACGAGGTTAAAGAAGAAGGCATTGCTCCTCTTGAACAGGTAAACGCTCAAGTGATTGTTCAGGTTAAGAAGGAGAAAAAAGCGGAATATTTAGCTGAGAAATTCAAAGAGGCTTTGCAAGAAAATAATTCATTAGAGAACGTGGCTTCTAAATTTAATACTGAAGTATTTGAAGCTACTGATATTAGTTTTAGATCATATTCTGTTCCAAATGCAGGTATAGAGCCTAAACTTGTTGCTGTTGCAACATCCGCTAATACTGATCAAATTACAGGCCCTGTAAAAGGAGACAACAATGTATTTGTGTTAAAAGTAAATTCGGTAAGTGTAGCAGAAAATGCTAATATAGAACTTCAACAAGCACAATCAATGATGCAATTTCAAAACAGAGCAAGTTACGAAGCTTATGAAGCTTTAAAAGAAACAGCGAATATTATTGATAAAAGAGCTAAATTTTATTAGAATATCAATTTCTAACAGATAAAAGGAGTGAAAGATTCACTCCTTTTTTTGTTTCAATTCCTTTTGAACTCTGAGCAAAGATCTAAACATAGGTTCTTCAATATTACTTTCAATTCGATACTTTATTGCTGCTTGCATTAATTCGGGCGAAGGAGTTGTATCTATGGAATTCAAAACATTGTTTCTTTTACCAACTTCTCTTTCTAATAGTTGAGTAAGCGTTGATTTACCGATTGAAGGACTTACATAAAACATAGGATTAATGACATTCATTTCTTCGGAGATAATTCCTTCTTTTATTGCTATTTCGTATAATTCAGTATTTGGAAGAATTCTTATTCCTTCTGTAATATGAACCATATCCTCATCGTAAATGTAAGAATCAATAAAATCAAATGTTTCTAATATAGTTTGTTCCGTTTCACCAGGTCCACCAAGCATAAAGAACCACATAGTTGGCATATTATATTTCTGAATTATCTGAGCACAATTAATAAGTTTATTTTTAGTAAAATTTTTTCTGTAATTTTTAATTATTAATTCTGACGCCGAATCAGGAGTACAATCAATCTGTGTAAAACCAGCTTGTTTCATAAGTGAAATTAACTCTTCAGTCACTTCACCAGGATTAACTCCCATTGTACGCAGCTTTATGATTAAATTTCTACGTATTATTTCCTTACAGATATTTAGTGCATGTTTTAAGGGTGAGTTAAAGGTCGAATCAACAAATTCAAAAGGAATATCCGGAATCCTCTTGTGAACATTTTCAATTTCATCAACAATATCATTTACAGGTCTTAGCCTGTACTTTCGACCTTCAATATTTGGGTATGAACAATAAATGCATTTATGTGTGCATCCTCGTTTTGTTTGAATTGGATAGCTCCCTCTTTTTTTATAAGGTTCAAAGTCTATAAACTGATCAATTTTTGCATGAGGAATCTTTAAAAATTTACTGTGTTGTTCGAACTTTATTAAACTTTGCCAATTCTTTGATATGACATTCTTAAGATCAGATATTCCCTCCCCATTTTCAATTCTTTGAAGTAATTGAGAAAAGATTTCTTCGGCTTCACCAATAATTCCATAATCCACATTAAAATATTCAAGAATTTGTTTTGGTGCTATGCTAAATCCACTACCACCGATAATTATCGGAACATTAGAACTATTTTTTACAGGTATGATTATTGCATTATTTATATCCTCGAGATACCATTTGCAGTTACGCATAGTTACATTATCGATATTGCGTAATCCAATACCAATGAAATCAGGTTTATAATTTGCTATCAAGTTTATTAATGAATCGGTCGAATAATTTGCGAAATCAAATACCTTAACTTCATATTTGTTTTGAAGTGATGATGCAACCAGAGAAATACCCAGAGGAGCTACAGGATAAGGAAAAATTTCAAGATTTGAATTTATTAGTAAAACTTTTTTCATTAAAAGTTATTTGAATTAATATGATAAAGATAAAAAAAAGCTCACATTAAATGCGAGCTATTACTGCTAACCCAGGTGAACTTTAAACAAATTTTAAAATCTATCTTTACTTTATAAACTTAGCAAAGCTTTTACTTTATCGGCAATAGCCTTACCCTCTGCTTTCCCGGCTAATTCTTTGGATGCTTTTCCCATTACCTTTCCTAAATCGGACATGTTCTTTGCGCCAACTTCATCAATTATTTTCTGAATTTGTCGGGTTAATTCATCATCACTCATCTGTTCAGGCAAATATGTTTCAATAATCTTAGCTTCAAACCATTCTTTCTCAGCCAATTCAGGCCTATTCTGTTCTTCAAAAATAGTTGCTGATTCTTTTCTTTGTTTTACTAATCGCTGTAAGATTTTAATCTCTGCCTCTTCTGTAACCTCTCCTGTAGCACCTTTTTCAGTTTTTGCAATTAGTATAGCAGTTTTTACAGCACGCAATGCTTCCAGTTTATCTTTTTCGCGGGCCAACATTGCTTTTTTAATATTCTGATTAATTTTTTCTTCTAAACTCATCTTATCCTTGTTATTAATTTAGATTTTTGATTATGTAATCGAAGTTGAACAATAGCTAATCACTAAAACATTCAATTAATCGACATTATCATGTAAATAAGAGTTATTTGGATTTAAAGTTGCCCCATCACCATTTTCATCATCCATAAGTGAGTAACGTGAAACTTTTGAATCGTTAGGATGAACAGGTTGTTCGATTTTCAGGTTTTTTCTTTTATAAGCAGGTTCACTCTCAATCTCATCAATATTATCTTTTATTTTTGAGGAATCCATTCGTTTTTCTTTCATTCTCTCACGCGACTCGTTCAGATTTTTTAATATTTCAGATTTTTTTGTCTCGATAGCTACTTCTGTTTCCGACTCAGGTTCCTGAAGAACAATAAATTTTTCTGAATCTGAATTTCTACTATTTCTAATATCAAAATCAATTGTACGTTGGCTAAACTCTAAACTTCTATCCTCTTCCCTTATAATTTCCTCATCTAATTTCAATATTGGATCTTTCTTTTTAATACCCTCATTATCTGATAAAGTAATTGTTCGTTTTGTTGTTTTCTTAGCATAAAGTTCAGGAATACTGTTACTTTCAAAACCAGTTGCAATAATTGTTATGCTAATACTATCTTCAAGTTTTTCATCAAAGCCTGTACCCCAAATAATGTTAGGGCTTGAACCAACTTCACTATTTACATAATCGGCAATTTCGCCAATTTCATCCATTGTAATTTCATTTTTCCCCGAAGTAATATTTAATAATATATTTTCGGTTCCACGTATATCATTATCATTCAATAATGGCGATGCCAACGCCTGCTGAACTGCTTTTACAGCTCTATCGTCACCTTCAGCAACACCTGTTCCCATAAGTGCGACACCACTGTTTGAAAGAACTGTTTCAACATCAGCAAAATCAACATTGATATAACCCGGAACAGTAATTATCTCGGCAATTCCTTTTGCTGCTGTTGCTAATATATTATCGGCATACGAGAATGCTTCAGAAAACTTTAAGTTACCACAAACCTCACGTAATTTTTCGTTATTAATGACCAGTAATGAATCGACATATTTTTCGATTTCGTTTATCCCCTCAACTGCCTGATTAATTCTACGCTCACCCTCGAACCGAAAAGGGATCGTAACAATGGCAACAGTAAGCAATCCAAGCTCTTTAGCAGCTTTTGCAATAATTGGTGCCGCACCTGTGCCTGTTCCTCCACCCATTCCAGCAGTTATGAAAACCATTTTTGTATTTCCTTCTAAAACATCAACGATATCCTCAAGACTTTCAATGGCTGCCTGTCTGCCAATTTCAGGTTTGTTTCCTGCTCCTCGTCCTTCTGTTAGCGACTCTCCAAGCTGTATTTTAACCGAAACCGGGCTATTGGTTAAAGCCTGAGCATCGGTGTTGCAAACAACAAAGTTAACGTCTCTAATACCTTGGGTAAACATGTGATTGACTGCATTACCTCCACCTCCACCCACTCCAATAACTTTTATTATTGATGATCGGTCGACAGGTAAATCGAAATTTATTAATTCATCAGTCATAATATTTATTTTTAGTAGTTATTTTTTATATCTATATAAGCCAACGTTTTTCAAATAAAAATACAATCAGTTAATATCTGTACAAATTACATTTCTGCATCATCTTCATCAAAAATATCAGTAAAGACTTTCTTTAAGTTACTAATAAATCCGTATTTATTATCTTTTCTTTCAGTTAGCTCTTCTTCCTCAAAGTTCTCTTCAAGTTCAATTTCTTTCTCTTTTATTTTTGCTTTAGGACTAACTTTATTTTTATCGTTTTGCTCAAATCCCTTTATAATAAGTCCGACACTTGTTGCATACATAGGATGATTAACCTCTGCAATTGCATCTGATGCCAAATGTTCAGTAGGATAACCAATTCGAACATCCAGGCCTGTTTTAAATTTAACCAATGCAGGAAGATGTTTTAATAAAGCTCCACCTCCGGTTAAAACAATACCAGCACTTAATTTATCGAAATAACCTGAATTTTCAATTTCATAAATTACTGCATCAAATATTTCTTCCATTCTGGACTGGATAATGTAAGCCAGACTTTTAAAAGATATTTCTTTGGGTTCTCTTCCACTAATTCCAGGAATTGAAACAACTTCTTCTTCTTTTGCTAAATCACCAAGAGCAGAGCCATATTGCATTTTCAATAGTTCGGCTTGACGTTGCAAAATAGAACATCCCTCTTTGATATCTTTTGTAACTACATCGCCACCAAATGGGATTACTGCTGTATGTCTGATGATATCATCATAATATACGGCTATATCTGTAGTGCCACCACCAATATCAACCAGAGCAACACCTGCTTCTTTTTCATCAGCAGTAAGAACAGCTTCAGAAGAAGCCAATGGCTCTAAAACCAACTGATTAAGCTTAAGTCCTGCCTTTGCAATACATTTACCAATATTTTTAGCAGATGCAACCTGACCAATTACAATATGAAAATTAGCTTCTACACGTTTACCAGACATTCCAACCGGATTTTTAACACCGGTTTCATTATCAACAATGTAATTTTGAGGTAAGACATGAATAATTTCCTCCCCAATATCGATAGGTATTTTATACATATCCTGGATAAGAGCATTAATGTCTTCTTTTGTGATTTCATCATCATACGAATCACGATTAATGTAACCACGGTTTTTAATACTTTTAATGTGCTGACCGGCAATTCCCACATAAACATCTGAAAGTTGTTTACCGATGGTGAATTGAACATCTTCAACAGTTTTCTGAATTGAATTTACTGCTTCTTCGATGTTTAAAACAACACCACGTTTAACTCCTTTCGAGGCTGTTTTACTCATTCCAAGAATTTCGATCTTGCCGTTTTCTTTACGTTTACCGACGATGGCTACAATCTTAGTTGTTCCAATGTCTATTGCTGCAACAAAATCTTCTTTTTGACTCATTTTATTATCGTTTTGTACAAATTACTTGATTATCGAATTTTAAACTTATTTTTTCATAATTATTCCATCCAACCTTGTTTAGTCCCTGTAAATAAAATGCTCTCAGGTTTCTAAGTTTGGTTTCGTAGTTTTCAATGCTTCCAAAGTAAATAATATGTGAACCCACACGAGGAATTAGTTCAAACTCATACTCATTATTTACATAAACCTGTTCTATTTGTACTCTCCAGAAATCATCATCATAAATAAACTTACTTAACTGGTATAAGTCGCATATGAGATGATTCTTTTGCCAGTTTTCATCATCATTATTATCAGAATTTTCACAAGGTATCTTTTGTGTTCTATTTAGCTCAAAGTGTTCAACAATATGCCCATTTGCTACTAAAACATGTGATGAATATTTGCTCGACAATGGCATGATGTTACATTCCTCGTCAATATAATAGCTCTGTCGACGTTTATTTATAACCCGTACAATCGGGTTTCTCTGATCAATTTCTACCCTTATATCTCCATTTAATGTAACAAAAACTTCGGCATTTTTTATCGAAGCATATTGCTTTAATTTTTTCTCCAGATCTTTGGTGTTAATAGTTACAACAGGAGCTCCAATAACATTCATATCTGCTTCGTGAAAAAAATCTTCTATATCACTAACTGAAATAAAACCGTTTCTTAAACTATCTAAAATCTCGACCCTAATATCATGGCATAGAATTTTGGTTCTTTGTTCTTTAACAAAGCTCATGGCTACTGCTATATATGCAATTATGAAAACCCAAATCAATATGTTTTTAAAAATTTTCATTTTGCTTAAGTAAAAAACTTTTTTATAGGTTCAACAAATTCATCAATATCACCAGCTCCAAGGGTCATCAATACTTCTGGCTTTTTATTTTTTAACACATCCATTAACTCAGCTTTAGTACACATGGTTTTATTCTGATTCTTGATGTTATCAAAGATTATTTTTGATGTTACTCCAGCAATGGGCTCTTCCCGTGCCGGATAGATATCTAAAAGAATGATCTCATCCAATAAATCGAGACTCTTTGCAAACTCTTCTGCAAAATCTCTTGTACGTGTATATAAGTGAGGCTGAAAAATGCCTGTTATTTTTTTGATTCTAAATAGCTCTTTAGCCGAACTAATTGATGCTTTTAATTCCTCAGGATGATGAGCGTAATCATCGATATACACAAAATTCTCCTGATATACCTGATAATCGAATCGTCGTTGAATTCCTTTAAATCTTCCAAGAGCATTAAATATTTCATCGTTATGCACACCTGACATACTTGCCATTGCGATCGCTGCAACAGCATTTTCAACATTTAATAATCCGGGTAATCCTAATTTTAAATTATCAATCCTACCACAGATTCCAACAAAATCAAAAACATATAAACCATTTTCAATTCGAATGTTTTCAGCCTTGAAATCGGAATTGGTATTTAATGAATATGTATAAATATCAATATCTTTTCGCTGTGGTATGTTAAAATTCAGGCCGGCTTTAATGATTAACTTACCACCTGAATGTATTTGGTTTATAAATTGCTTAAATGCTTCTTTTAAATCATTTTCATCAGAATAAATATCCAGATGATCGGCATCAACAGCTGTAATAATAGCTTTTTGCGGATTCAATTTTAAAAATGAACGATCAAATTCATCCGCCTCAACAACAACATACTTACTTT